>Ga0079995_1072446_pt1 | contig 54085 bp, 46 predicted proteins | sample FaiFalFF_MnMetaG_2_FD_69198 | JGI IMG/M metagenome (GOLD analysis project Ga0079995, IMG submission 69198) | Freshwater microbial communities from Yellowstone National Park, Wyoming, USA - Fairy Falls C (FF_Mn_C) (SPADES assembly) (version 4) | ecosystem: Environmental > Aquatic > Freshwater >... | reverse complement strand
TAGATCTTTAGGTGGACATTATGCTATTACGCCGGCAGCTGGGGAATTAAATCCATCAATTCCTGGTTTAGAGATAGCGGTTGTAATGGGCAGTAGCAGAAATGTGTATGTTTTAAGGGGAACTGATGGGACGGTACTGTGGAACCGATACATAGGTGGAACACACTCCTACTATGGTAATATATCTCCCCCTACGATTTTTGATGCTGACGGTAATGGTGTTGGCGAGGTATATGTTGTAGGAGACAGTATATACGCTTTAAGGGGCACAAACGGTTCAACAATATGGTCATATCCTGCGTCTGGTGGATTTGCATCTGTAGCCATAGCTGATATAAACAACGATGGGCAATATGAAGTTGTAACGGTTGGCTACTCGGGGGGCAGTTGGAGAGTTATAGTTTTGAGGGCTACCAATGGGGCTTTCCTGTGGAGTTATACCATTGATTCTCAAGGAAATCCAGCGATTGCGGACCTGGATAATGACGGATATAAGGAGATAGTTGTTGGTACTAGAAATGGTATGCTTTACGCTTTAAGACACAATGGAACCTTATATTGGAGCAGAAATATGGGTTATGGATCCGGCGCCGGGGATATATTGTCACTAAACTCACCCACAATAGCTGACCTAAATGGGGATGGATGGAAGGAGATCGTGTATGGTCATTATCAGTCTGGGTGTGCTAATACATATGTTCACGTCTTGAGGGGTACAAATGGTACTACAATATGGAGTTATTCTGGTCCTTGCAGCGGTTATCAGGCTCATTCAAGAAAAATAGCGGACATAGACGGCGATGGGCAGATAGAGATAATATTAACGGGTGCGGGTTATGGACCATCGCCGTACATACGAGTGTTAAATGGAGCAACGGGAGCCGTTGAATGGACATATTCAGGTGGACACTTTGAGGGTTTAGCGATAGGTGATGTTGATAACGACGGATGTATGGAGTTTGTATCTACGCCGGACTGTTGTTATGCTACTTCGTTTGTGGTTTTTGACTCTCCCACTCCAGTTTCCGATTGTGGAGTTCTTGAATACGATGATCCCGTAAAGGTTGAAGAGGATAGGAACATAGTAGGAGTATATCTTCTTGTTTCTCCTGTGAAGGGAGGGGTGAATGTTGAGACTGGGAGGAGGGCGTTTGTGGAGATATACACACCCGATGGTAGGAAGGTGAAAGGGTTAGAGGTAGATAGGAGCGCGTTTGTTGAGTTGAAGAAAGGGACATACGTTTTCAGGGTTAAGGGGCATAACCTTTACAGGACGGTGATAGTAAGGTAAAAAAACTTGGGTGGGGGGAAGTTTTCATCCCCCCACCCCCTTCTCAAAGTCTTCCATACAATTCCCCCTTATGCATAGAACCCACACTTGCGGTGAGATAGATTCATCTTTGGTTGGAAAAAGGGTTGTGGTTGCGGGTTGGGTGGTATCGCTTAGGGAAATTGGGAAGTTGAATTTTGTGGTGTTGAGGGATAGGTACGGTGAAGTTCAGGTGGTTTTTGAAGGGAAGGAAATTGATTTTGCCTTGGGTTATGTTTTGAAGGTTGAGGGAGAAGTTAGGAAAAGGCCCCCCGAGGGAATAAATCCAAAAATGAAGAGTGGGGAGGTTGAGATATATGCGGAAAGATGGGAGATTTTAAACGAGAGCAAACCCCTACCATTTCTACCGGAGGATAAAATAGATGTTCAGGAGGAGACAAGGCTTAGGCACAGGGTTATAGACCTCAGAAGGCCCAAGATGCAAAGGAACATGATATTAAGGCACGAGATAACACTATTCATAAGGAACTATATGTCAAGTTTGGGTTTTTTGGAGATGGAGACGCCAATATTAACGAAGAGCACACCGGAAGGAGCCCGGGACTTTTTGGTACCTTCAAGGCTTCATAAGGGGAAGTTTTATGCCCTACCACAATCCCCCCAGCTTTACAAGCAGGTACTTATGGCAAGTGGTTTTGATAAATACTTTCAGATAGCTAGGTGTTTTAGGGATGAGGATCTGAGGGCGGATAGGCAATTTGAATTTACCCAACTCGACGTTGAAATGTCCTTTGTTTCAGAAATTTGGGATGTGATAAACACTATAGAGCCTTTGGTTTTGGAGATCTTCAATAGGTTTGGGGGAGCAAATTTAAAAGGTCCCCTAATTGCAATATCCTACTTTGAGGCTATGGAAAGGTTCGGATCCGATAAGCCAGACCTTAGGTATAACGTAGAGTTTGAGGATTGGACGGACAAAGTGAAGAAGTGGGGTGTTAGGGTTTTTGAAGGGGTTTCAAAGGTTAAGGCTTTAAGGCTTCCCGTACTACTTTCAAGGGGGCAGATAGAAAAACTTATGGAGAACTACAAGTTTATGTATTTCAAGGTAGAGAATGGGAAAGCATCGGGGAACTTGGCAAAGTTTTTAAGCGAAGAGGATATTAAGGAGAATGAGAGGAGGACGGTTTTCGTTTTTGGGGGGGATGGGATCGGATTTTTGGAGAATTTGGGGGAGTTTAGGGCTTTGGTTTGTAAGAATTTTTTGGAGAAGGATAGGGATTGGGCGGGGCTTTGGGTGGTGGATTTTCCGCTATTTTATTGGAACGAGGAGGAAAAGAGGCTTGAAAGCGCCCACCACATCTTCACGTCACCTTATGAAGAAGATATAAAATACCTAGACGACATAGAGAAAGCCTTAAAAGAAAGGGATGAGAACGCCTTAAGGGAGCTCTCCCTAAAAGTTAGGGGGAAGCAGTACGACCTTGTGATAAACGGGATAGAGCTCGGTTCGGGTTCAATAAGGGTGCATAAGGCGGAACTTCAGAGGAGGCTTTTAAGGATCATAGGTTTAAGCGATTCAGAAATTGAGGATAGGTTTGGCTTTTTGATGTATGCGTTGGAGATGGGAGCTCCACCCCACGGGGGCATAGCCTTGGGTTTGGATAGGATTGTGGCGATGTGCGCCGGCGAGGATTCCATAAGGGATGTTATTCTATTCCCTAAAACCGCAAGTGGCGTTGCCCTATTTGAAAATGCCCCAAGTGAGGTAAGCGAGGAACAAATTAAGGAACTTGGAATAAGGATTTATGAATAAGAAAAACTTGGCTATCCTTGGAGCATCGGGTTCCATAGGTAGGCAAACCTTGGATGTCGCAAGGCATTTAGGTTTAAATGTCGTAGCAATTTCCGTTCATGACAACACGGAATTTTTGCATAAAGTGGTTGAAGAGTTTAAAATAAAGAAGGTGGCAATAACGGGAAAGGCGGAACCACCGAAAGGGGTTGATGTTTATTACGGAAAGGATGGCTTAATTGAAATTTCAACCCTTCCCGAGGTTGATATTGTTGTTGTTGCAACCAACGGAATTATAGGGGTTTTCCCAACCATAGAAGCTTTAAAGAAGGGTAAGAGGGTGGCTTTGGCAAACAAAGAAACTTTGGTATCCTTCGGACCCTTCGTAAAGGAGGTTTTAAAGTTTGGGGAGCTTATACCCGTAGATTCCGAGCATTCGTCGGTTTTTCAGCTTCTTCAGGGGACGAAAAGGGAAGAAGTGAAGAAACTCGTACTGACCGCATCAGGGGGACCGTTTAGGAATTGGAGGAAGGAGGAGATTGAAATGGCAAGGGTTGAGGATGCCTTGAAACACCCCACATGGAAGATGGGAAAGAAGATAACCGTTGATTCCGCAACCTTGATGAATAAGGGGCTTGAGGTGATAGAGGCGCACTTCCTTTTTGATATTCCCCCCGATATGATAGAGGTTAAAATACACCCTCAATCCGTAATACATGCTATGCTCGTTTTAAAGGACAATTCAATAAAGATCCATGCGAGCAAACCGGATATGAGGATCCCCATACAGTACGCCATAACATATCCAGAGAGATTTGAATCCCAAGTAGAAGAGTTTGAATTCGGCAACCTTGAAATTTTACCCGTCGATCGCGAAAAGTTCCCCGCATTAGATCTCGCATATAAGGCGCTAAGGTTGGGTGGCACTTACCCTGCGGTTTTAAATGCGGCGAACGAGGTGGCTGTTTATGCATTTTTGGAAGGGAAATTATCTTTTTATGGTATAGCTGATATTGTGGAGAGGGTACTTGAGGAAAACCCGTTTAAAAACGCTAAAAGATTTGAGGATTATTTGGAGGCGGATAGTTGGGCGAGGGAAAGGGCGAAAACACTTTTACCCAAAAATTAAGTTTTACCCCCTTATAATAGCGGTTGAGGGGGTGATATATGAGACGGGTCATTTTGACGGCACTAAGCATAGGTTTAATGCCCGTATTAGGGTACGGGCAAAGCTTTCCGCCCCTTGATGCGGCTGTGGGTACCTGGATGATGCATCATGGATCGACTTCGCTGAGTGGGTTACAGCTTCTAAAAGGTGCTGTGACGGGTTATGATATAAAATGCTCTGGTAGCATAATGGGAGGAGAAAGTGATCCCCTTATAGCTGATATAAACGGCGATGGTATGAATGAGATCGTACTATTTTCCTGGAATGGAGGTTCTGCAGGAGACCCTATCACCGAACCAGTTAGGGCATTTAGGGGCACTGACTGCAGCTTAATTTGGTCTACAGCGGTGGGTGACGCTGTCACTGGAGCAGTAGGAGAGCTGAACCCTGCTATACCAGGTCTTGAGATTGCAGTATTTACTGCTCTTGGCACCCTCTACGCACTTAGAGGTACAGATGGAGGTGTCCTATGGAGTGTTTCTGGTATTGCATCATGGACTAACATGTCTCCACCAACAATTTTTGATGCTGATGGGGATGGAATAGGGGAAGTGTATGTGGTTGGCGGGAGCTCTATTCAGGCGCGTAGAGGTACCGATGGCTCACTTATATGGTCATATTCGGCCTCTAAATGTGCGACAGATTTTGCAGCGGTTGCAATCGGAGATATAAATAACGATGGTCAATATGAGTTGGCATCGGTTGTAAATGTTGGTGGTGTTTGTAAGCTAGTCGTATTAAGGGCTACGGATGGGGCATTTATGTGGAGTTATAATGTTGGTGGTGCAGGAAACCCTGTTATTGCTGATCTTGATGGTGATGGATTTTCGGAAATAGTTGTTGCTACAACTGGAGGAAATGTTTATGCCTTAAGATATGACGGAACATTATATTGGAGTACGGCCATTGCTCCAACATCAGTGGGCCGCATGAATTCTCCCACCGTTGCGGATATAAACGGGGATGGTGTTAAAGAGGTTATAGTTGGTACCGTTAATGCATCATCATCCTATACAGGCCCTGTATATGCCCTTAGGGGAACAAACGGGTCTACTATATGGACGTATACAGGAACGAGTAGTGGGTTCCAAATTGGTTCTAGGAAGATAGCCGACATAGACAATGATGGTGAGTTAGAGATTATAATTGCAGGCGCAGCTTATTCAATCAATCCTAGATTTGTAGTTTTAAGAGCAACGGATGGGAGTGTTAAGTGGTCAGCGAGTAATGTGGGTCTTGAAGGTGTAGCAATAGGTGATGTTGATAATGATGGATGTATGGAGGTGGTTCTTGGACCTTACTGGGGAGCTTCTACATTTATAGTATTGGATTCTCCCACTCCAGTTTCCGATTGTGGAGTTCTTGGATACGATGATCCCGTAAAGGTTGAAGAGGATAGGAACATTGGAGGCGTATATCTTATTGTTTCTCCTGTGAAGGGAGGGGTGAATGTTGAGACTGGGAGGAGGGCGTTTGTAGAAATATACACACCCGATGGTAGGAAGGTGAAAGGGTTAGAGGTAGATAGGAGCGCATTTGTTGAGTTGAATAAAGGGGCATACATCTTCAGGGTTAAGGGGCATAACCTTTACAGGACGGTGATAGTAAGGTAAAAAAACAAAGTCTTCCATACAATTCCCCCTTGATGAAAATAAAATTCTACGGTGCGGCGGGTTGTGTTACGGGTTCTATGCATTTTGTTGAAATTGATGGGCTGAAATTTTTGGTGGATGCAGGGTACTTTCAGGGAAAGAATGAGGAAAAGAACCAAGAATTCCCCGAAGAAGTAAGGGAAATTCCTTATATCTTCCTAACCCACGCCCACCTTGACCACGTTGGGAGACTGCCGGTTTTGGTAAAGAACGGATTTAAGGGAACCGTGATAACACACAGGGCTACATGGAGTTTGGCTGAGCATATATTAAAGGATGCCTTCCACCTTATGGACGAAAAGAACCCTTTATACACCGAAAGGGACCTTATAGAAACCCTGAATTTACCCGTAAAGTTAGTATCTTATAACCTTGAGTACGAAATAGGGGATCTCAAATTTACCTTTAAGGATGCGGGGCATATATTGGGTTCGGCTTTCTTAGAGTTTGAATACAAGGGAAGGATGCTAACCTTTTCGGGTGATCTTGGGAACAAGGATAAGCCCATAATCAGGGATCCGCAAAACCCCCAAAAAACCGAAATATTAGTTTGCGAATCAACTTACGGCGATAGGAACCACAAACCAATAAAGGAATCCATTGAGGAGCTAAAAAAGGCGATATTTGATACTTTACCAATGGGGAAGGTTTTGATCCCAACTTTTGCCCTTGAAAGGGCGCAGGAGCTACTTTATATATTCAAGAAATGGGAGGATGAGGGGATCTGGCCCTCCGAGTGGAAGGTTGTTTTGGATAGTCCCCTAAGCGAGAGGATATTGGAAGAATACACCAAATTTCCCGAATGCTACGATGAAGAGACCCTACGGGAATTTTTCAAAGGGAACCCTTTTAAAATGAGGAATCTAATAATATCCGAAACCGTTGAAGAATCGAAAAGGTTTAACAATATACATTCGGGAGTGGTGATATTGGCAGGTTCGGGTATGCTTACAGGTGGAAGGGCAATCCATCACCTAAAGCATATGGTTGAAAACCCAAATAACGCGGTTATTTTCGTTGGATTCCAGGCGGAGGGTACATTGGGCAGAAGGATCGTAGATGGTAGCGAGAAGGTTTATATCTTGGGAGGTTGGTACGATGTAAATTTAAAGGTATATACCATAAACGGCTTCTCGTCGCATGCGGGTAGGGATGGCCTAATAGAATGGATCAACAAAGCGGATCCCGAAATCCTAATTTTGGTTCATGGGGAAAACGATAAGAGGGAAAAATTGAAATCCGCTTTTCCAAACAAGACCGTTATACTTCCCAACCTATACGACGAGTTTAAAATCCCCACTTGAAGATCTTACTTGTCGCCGGTGCAAGGCCAAACTTCGTAAAACTTTACCCCCTATACAATGCCTTAAAATCAAAGGGTATAAATCCCATAATCCTACATACGGGACAGCATTACGATTACGAACTTTCGCAGGCTTTCTTTGAGGATTTTAACCTACCCCAACCCGATATATATCTTGGCGTAGGATCTGACACCAACGTTCAACAAATTTCAAAAATTATATCCCTTTCCGAAGGGGTTTTGAAGGATATAAAGCCGGACTTGGTGGTTGTCTTTGGGGATGTGAATTCCACTTTAGCCCTTGCGGTTTCAACAAAACACTTAAATTTAAAGCTTGCGCATGTCGAGGCGGGTTTAAGGAGTAGGGATTGGACTATGCCCGAGGAAATAAACAGGATAACCACCGACGCTTTATCGGATTACCTCTTTTCCCCTTCGTACGACGCTACGGAGAACCTCCTTAGGGAAGGGAAGGATCCAAGAAACATATTTACGGTGGGAAACATAATGATAGATAGCCTTCTGGATGTCCTACCCAAGGCAAAGAAAATAAGGATTTGGGAAAGGTTGGGTTTAAAGGAAGGTTCTTACATAGCGGTTACCTTACACAGACCTTCAAATGTTGACGAACGCGAAAGGTTAAGGAGGATCATATCCGCACTGAACGAAATTTCAAGGAAAATTCCCGTTGTTTTCCCTATACACCCGAGAACGAGAAAAAACCTTGAATCCAACGGTATAAAGGTGGAATTTTTGGCCCTTCAACCTTTAAGGTATTCGGAGTTTTTATCCCTTATGCTCGGTTCGGGCCTTGTGATCACCGATTCCGGTGGGGTTCAGGAAGAAACCTCCTTTCTGGGTATCCCCTGCATAACCCTTAGACCTAACACCGAAAGGCCTATAACCCTTAAGCTGGGAACCAACGAACTTCTGGATGATGTCGAAAAACTTCCCCACCTTGCTATGGAAAAGTTAGGGAAGTTTAAGGAGACGAAGATTCCCCTTTGGGATGGGAAGACCGCCCAAAGGATCTTGAAGGTTTTAACAAAACTACTTTAGAATACCCAACTATGAGGGTTAAAACCGGTATATACAGACAACTTAGGCACAAATTTTGGCTTGAGCTTGCAAAAGGTTATTGGGGTGTAAATTCAAGGAGATTTAAGAACGCTAAAGAAACCGTCCTTAAAGCTTTGAGGCATGCTTACGTTGATAGGAAGAGGAGGAAGAGGGAATTTAGGAGGCTTTGGATCGCAAGGATCAACGCTGCGGTAAGGGAGCACGGTTTAAACTATTCAACCTTTATACATGGCTTAAAGAAGGCGGGAATTGAGCTTGACAGGAAAGTCCTCGCATATATAGCTTATCATGAACCCGAAACCTTCGCCCAAATAGTGGAAAAGGTTAAACAGCACATATGAATGGGATTTACGAGGAGGTTTTAGAGAGGTTAAAAGGGGTAAAAAATTTAGCTGAGCTTGATGCCCTGAAGGCGGAATATCTGGGTAGAAAGGGGAAGATAAAGGTACTTTTTGATGAACTGAAAAATTTGCCGATAGAGGAGAGGAAGGAGAGGGGAAGGATCTTAAACGAGATAAGGGAGAAGGTGGAGAGGGCATTTGAGGAGAAAAGGGAAGAGCTTTTGGATGTTGTGGAAATTTTTGATCCCACGGTCCCCGGAAAACCTTACTTTGGAGTTGGGGTAAAACACCCGATCTTTATAGTTGCGGAAAAAATTTTGGATATCCTTGAGAGCATGGGGTTTGATATACAGGATGCCCCTGAGGTTGAGGAGGAACTTTATAACTTTGAAATGCTAAACATCCCCAAGTACCATCCCGCAAGGGATATGCAACAAACACTATACTTAAACAAAGGGAAACTTTTAAGGACGCACACCTCACCCTTCCAAATTAGATATATGCTCAAGAACAAACCACCCCTAAAAGCAGCGACTTTCGGTAAGGTATTTAGGGCGGACGATTTTGATGCGACGCATTCGCCCGTGTTTCACCAGATAGAAGGTTTAGCGGTAGATAGAAACATAGGGATAGGGGACCTTAAATGGGTAATAGAAAAAATTGTTGAAAAACTCTTCGGTGAGGGAACAAAAGTTAAATTTACACCCTCTTATTTCCCCTTCACCGAACCCTCAATGGAAGTCCATGTTTTTTACAAGGGTAGGTGGTTGGAGATGTTGGGCTGTGGTATGATACACCCAAACGTTTTAAGGAACGTAGGTATAGATCCGGATGAATGGACGGGATATGCTTTTGGTATAGGGGTTGAAAGGTTTGCGATGGTGAAGTATGGGATTGAGGATATAAGGATGTTTTACGAGAACGACAAGAGGTTCTTGGAAACCTTTAAGGGGATCCTATAACTTGACGCGAAAGGGTATTTTAGGCATTATTGAGTGCCTAAAGGAGGGGGTTACTTGACACGCCCCCCAAATTTAGGCATTATTGAGTGCCTAAACTGAATGATAGGTGGGTGAGGGGGTGGAGGAGTGAGGCGACGAAATTACTAAGGGCCACAGGTGGATGGCTCGGCAGGGGGAGGCGATGAAGGGCGTGTTAAGCTGCGAAAAGCCCGGGGGAGGCGCATAAAGCCTGTGATCCCGGGATGCCCGAATGGGGAAACCCGGCCCGCTGATGAGGCGGGTCATCGCATGGGGAAGGGTTTATACCCGAGTACCCATGCGAGGCGAACCCGGGGAAGTGAAACATCTCAGTACCCGGAGGAAAAGAAAGAGAAATTCGATTCCCTGAGTAGCGGCGAGCGAAAGGGGAACAGCCTAAACCGTTCCCACCGTTAAAGCCCGGGGGCGTTGGTGGGAACGGGGTAGTGGGGCGTAGCCGGAGGGGGCCCCGGACCCCTCGGGGAGTTACAAAACCGTTCTCTAGCCGAAGTCGGTGGAATACCGACGCCATAGAGGGTGACAGCCCCGTAGGCGAAAGGGAACGGTCTCCCTGGGCTACGACCCCGAGTATCGCGGGACACGTGGAATCCTGCGGGAATCTGGGCGGACCACCGCCTAAGGCTAAATACTCCCCCCTGACCGATAGCGGACGAGTACCGTGAGGGAAAGCTGAAAAGCACCCCAGGTAGGGGGGTGAAACAGAACCTGAAACCTGTGGCCTACAACAACTCGGAGCCCCCATTTGGGGGTGACGGGGTGCCTATTGAAAAATGAGCCCGGGAGTTGCCGTCGTCGGCGAGGCTAACCCTGCGGTGAAGAGCCGTGGGGGGAGCCGTAGGGAAACCGAGTCCGAATAGGGCGCTAAGTCGGCGGCGGCAGACCCGAATCCGGGTGAGCTACCCATGGGCAGGGTGAAGGCGGGGTAACACCCGCTGGAGGCCCGAACCGGTGGACGGTGAAATGTCCTCGGATGACCTGTGGGTAGGAGTGAAAAGCTAATCGAACCCGGTGATAGCTGGTTCTCCCCGAAATGCATCTAGGTGCAGCCTCGGGTGGTCCCTGCGGGGGGTAGAGCACTGTTGGGGCTAGGGCAACCGAACCCCGACAAACTCCGAATACCCGCAGGGTAGGGGCTATTGCCCCGACAACCCGGGAGTGAGGGCGTGGGGGAGAAGCTCCACGTCCGAGGAGGGAAACAACCCAGACCACCCGCTAAGGCCCCAAAGTGCCGGCTAAGTTGGAAAGGATGTGGGGACGCTAAGACAGCTGGGATGTTGGCTTAGAAGCAGCCATCATTTAAAGAGTGCGTAATAGCTCACCAGCCGAGCGTCCCCGCGCCGAAAATTTATCGGGGATCAAGCCGGCCGCCGAAGCGGTGGGTCGTCGGCACCTCCGGGTGCCGGCGGCGGTAGGGGAGCGTTCCCAGGGGTAGCCCTGGGAAGTGAGAATCCGGGCATTAGTAGCGATAAGGAGGGTGAGAATCCCTCCCGCCGTAAGCCCAAGGTTTCCACCGGCAGGTTCGTCCGCGGTGGGTTAGCCGGTACCCTAAGGCGAGGCCGAAAGGCGTAGTCGATGGGAAGTGGGGTCAACATTCCCCCGCCACCCGCGTGGAGCCCGAGGGGTGACGCGGGAGCGAAGGGCCCGGGAGCTGGTGGCTTAGCCCCTCCAAACCCGTAGGGCGATGACGGGCCGAGGCAAATCCCGGCCCCGAGCCTGAGGGGGAGTAAGGAACCCAGGGGAAACCCTGGGGGAAGAGCCCGGAGCACACCGACGAGAAATAACCTCGCGGGCGATGAAGCGCGGGTGACCGTACCGCAAACCGACACAGGTGGGCGGGCATAAATGTGCTAAGGCGCGCGGGATAACCCCCCCTAAGGAACTCGGCAAGTTGCCCCCGTAACTTCGGGAGAAGGGGGGCCCTAGTAGGGTGAGGCTCCTTCGCGGGTCGAGCCCGAACGGGTCGCAGAGAATAGGGCCTGGCGACTGTTTACCAAAAACACAAGTCCCTGCATAACCCGTAAGGGGATGTATAGGGGCTGACGCCTGTCCGGTGCCGGAAGGTCAAGGCGGGGGGTGATGAGCTCCCTGCCGAAGCCCCGGTAAACGACGGCCGTAACCCTAACGGTCCTAAGGTAGCGTACCGCTGCCTGAACTCGGCTATATGCGGGAAAGCCCTTAGAGCCCAACCTACGCTTTCATCCCTTTTGGGCTGACGTAAAAATGGTTGGGATTGGGCAACCCGCAGGAAACTTTCCGGTTTTAATGCCGGAAGGGTTCCTCAGAGGCCGTACGCCGAGCAGCCTGGCCTCCGGGAAGCCGTAAAAGGAGGTTTGAATATGGATTTATCTCCCGACTGGGTCGTCGGATTCACGGATGGTGAAGGATGTTTCCACGTTTCGGTTGTAAGAAACCCCAAAACCACCATCGGATATCAGGTAATACCCGAGTTCGTGATCGTACAGCATAAAAGGGACATACAAATCCTGTATGCGTTGAAGAGGTTCTTTAAATGCGGTGTTGTTAGGAAAAATCATGGGGACAGATGGGCTTTAAGGATCAGGAAGATCTCTTGTCTGAAGAAGATTTGCGAGTTCTTTACCAAACATCCGCTAAAAACCAAAAAGAATGTGGATTTCATAAGGTTCAGGAGGATAATTCATAAGATGGAGGAAGGTAAGCATCTGACGCCGGAAGGTTTGCTTGAGATCATAGATATAGCCCTCCAGATGAATACCGAAAAGAGGGCATCCTTAATGGAGATAAAGAGGGAAATAATTGAGCGCTTCCCGGAAATGGGCCGTGGGCCAGGCTGAAGATATGGCCCACCCCACGGTGAAAACCGTGGATAAAGGTGAGCGAAGTTCCTTGTCACGTAAGTTGTGACCCGCATGAATGGCGTAACGACTGGGCCACTGTCTCAGGGGGGGACCCGGCGAAGTTTCAGTACCAGTGAAGATGCTGGTTACCCGCGGCGGGACAGAAAGACCCCGTGGACCCTTACTGCAGCCTGGCGTTGAACTCTGGCAGGGCATGTGCAGAATAGGTGGGAGGCTGTGAAGCCGGGGCGCCAGCTCCGGTGGAGCCGCCAGTGAGATACCACCCTTGTCCTGTTGGGGTTCTAACCTACACCCCTGAATCGGGGTGGGGGACAGCGCTTGGCGGGCAGTCTCGCTGGGGCGGCGTCCTCCTAAAAGGTAACGGAGGAGCCCAAAGGTCCCCTCAGGGCGGACGGTACCGCCCGTTGAGTGCAAGGGCATAAGGGGGCCTGACTGCGAGGCCGACAGGCCGAGCAGGGGCGAAAGCCGGGCCTAGTGATCAGGTGGTCCCGTGTGGAAGGGCCATCGCTCAGCGGATAAAGGGTACCCCGGGGATAACAGGCTCGTCGGGCCCGAGAGTCCACTTCGACGGCCCGGTTCGGCACCTCGATGTCGGCTCAGCCCATCCTGGGGGTGCACAAGCTCCCAAGGGTTGGTCTGTTCGCCCATTAAAGGGCTACGTGAGCTGGGTTCAGACCGTCGTAAGACAGGTCGGTCCCTATCCGCCGTGGGCGTAGGGCGCTTGAGGGGGTCTGCCCACAGTACGAGAGGACCTGGGTTGGGGGCACCTCTGGTGTACCGGCTGTCGCGCCAGCGGCAGAAGCCGGGTAGCCATGTGCCTAACCGATAACCGCTGAAAGCATCTAAGCGGGAAGCGGGCCCCAAGATAAGGCGCCCCACCCAAGGGTTTCCTCGGGGTAAGGGCCGGGGGAGACTACCCCGTAGATGGGCCGCAGGTGTAAGCCCCGCAAGGGGTTGAGCCGAGCGGTTCCAATAGCCCGAGGATTTCGTCGCCTCACTCCTCCACCCCAAATCACCCTTCTTTCATCATCCTTATAATTCCCACATCGTGATAGAAAGCATTCTAAAATTTGTAGTAGGAACAAGAAATCAAAGGGAAGTTAGGAAGAGGTGGAAGATCGTTGAAAAGATCAACTCTATTTACGAGAAACTCAACTTAAGTCCCGAAGATATCCTAAAGAGAACTGAATATTTTGAAACCGCATTAAGACAAGGGGCAAAACCGGAGGAATTACTACCCGAGGCTTTTGCTGTTGCAAAGTACGCCTCAAAGCTCCTTCTGGGTAAAACCTGGACCGTTACTGGGATCCCGTACACTTGGGATATGGTTTATTTTGATGTTCAGCTTTTGGGAGGTATCGTACTTTTTGAGGGGAAGATCGCGGAGATGGCAACCGGAGAAGGTAAAACCCTCGTTGCCACATTACCCCTATACCTTCACGGACTCATCGGCAGGATAAAGGGAACTGGGGTACATATAGCCACCGTGAACGATTATCTTGCGAGGAGGGATAAGGAATGGATGGGACCCCTTTACGAAACCCTCGGATTAAGCGTTGGTGTCATACAATCCCTTATGCCCACCGAGGAAAGGAAAAAGGCTTACCTTGCGGATATTACTTACGGAACAGCCCAGGAATTCGGTTTTGACTATCTCAGGGATCATATGGTATATTCAAGGGAAGAAAGGGTACAGAGGGGACACTATTACGCAATAGTGGATGAGGTGGATTCAATTTTGATAGATGAGGCAAGGACACCGTTAATAATCTCAGGACCCGCCCAGCACTCAAATGTGGAGAGGTTTAGGGAGATGAAGCCGATAGTTGAGGCTATGTATAAGGAGCAACAGAAACTCGTGGCCCATTTCTTAGACGAGGCGGAAAGGTACCTTAAAGAAGGAAATATAAAAGAGGCGGCGAGGAGATTGCTACAGGTAAAGAGGGGGGCTCCTAAAAACAAGAGGCTTTTCAAGATCCTTCAGGAACCCGGCTTAATGTCCGCGGTTGATAAGATGGAATCGGAGGGGTTAAAGGATAAAAAGATAAGGTTGTGGGATGGGGAACTTTATTTTGTTGTGGATGAGAAGTTCCACACAGTGGATATAACCGAAAAGGGTAGAGAATTTATACACAGATACTATCCCAACCTGTTCAAGATCCCAGACCTATCCTCCGAGATCCACGTTATAGATTCTGACCCGAGGCTTTCCCCGAAGGAGAAGTTTGCCCTAAAGGAAAAACTTTACAGGGAATTTCAGGATAAAACCGAGAAGATCCACGCAATACAGCAGTTGATAAAGGCTTACACCCTCTTTGAGAAAGAGGTGGATTATGTGGTGATGGATGGGAAGGTTATAATAGTGGATGAGAAGACGGGTAGGTTGATGCCGGGTAGAAGATGGTCGGACGGTTTGCACGAAGCGATTGAAGCCAAGGAGGGAGTTCCAATACAGCAGGAAAGCCAAACCTTCGCAACCATAACATTACAGAATTATTTCAGGATGTACGAGAAGCTTGCGGGTATGACGGGAACCGCATCAACCGAAGCCCAAGAGTTTTGGGAGATACACAAGCTTGATGTAATAACAATACCAACAAATAAGCCCGTCAGGAGGGTTGATAAGCCGGATATAATTTACAGGACTAAGAAGGACAAGTACAACGCTATAGTCAGGGAGATTGAGGTATGGCATAAACTCGGAAGGCCTATCTTGGTAGGGACAACTTCTATCGAGGAATCCGAGCTTCTTTCAAGGTACCTGAGATTGCGGGGAATACCCCATCAGGTTTTAAATGCCAAACATCACGAGAGGGAGGCGCAGATAGTTGCCTTGGCTGGACAAAAGGGGGCGGTTACCATAGCCACAAACATGGCGGGTAGGGGAACGGATATAAAGCTCGGGAAGGGGGTTTTGGATCCTTACGATCCTAATCTAGTAAAGAAGTTAATAGAAGAGATGAAGGATGACCCAATACCCACTTGGAAGGAGATAGTGAAAAAGGGATACATACCTCCATACGACGAAAACGATAAGAGTACTTGGGAGTATTACGGGCTATATGTTATAGGTGCGCAAAGGCATGATGCGAGAAGGATAGATAATCAGCTTAGGGGAAGGGCGGGGAGGCAGGGAGATCCCGGAATGTCCAAGTTCTTCCTATCCCTTGAGGATGACCTTTTGAGACTCTTTGGTGCGGATAAGATGGTGGAGATGGCGGAGAGGTTTAGGTACAAGGAAAAGTGGCCACAGGAATCAAACTTGGGGACGAAGTTCATTAGGGATGCACAAAAGAGGGTTGAGTATATGCATTTCCAGATGAGAAAAAGGCTCTTGGAGTACGATGAGGTTTTGAACCGTCAAAGGAAGAAGGTTTATGCCCTTAGGGATAGGATAATAGATGGGGAAGATGTTTCGGATGTTATAAGGGAGTTTATAGAGGAGCTTGTGGATGAGGCGGTGGATAAATTTGCAAACTCCCCCAATCCGGAATTTTGGGATAGGAGAGGATTGATAGATAGGTTAAGCATCATTTTCTTGGGGGACTTCTTCTTTATTGAAGAGATAAGGGACAAAAGGGAGCTGAAAGAAAGGATTTTGGAGTACATTTTAAATATGTATGCCCAAAAGGAAAAGGAATTTGGGAGCGAACAAATGAGGGAGATAGAAAGGATCGTACTACTTACAACCCTTGATGAACTATGGAGGGATCACCTATACAGGCTTGACCATCTAAAGGAGGAGACAAACCTCAGGGCTTACGGACAAAAGGATCCCCTCGTTGAGTACAAGAAGGAAGCTTTCGTTCTATTTGACGATATGCTCACAAGGCTTAGGGATCTAACCCTTGAGAGGATATTCAGGGTCCAGATCGTTCCATCTATGCCTCAGATATTCGTTCCTGTTCCTCAAAGGGAAAAGCCCGAGGGGCGTAGGAGAAGGGGAGTAATACTGGAGGATTAAAATTGAAGGAGCCCATAATTGTAACTGGGGGTTTGGGTTTTTTGGGTAGTTGGGTGGTGGATGAAGCCATAAAGAGAGGGTATAAGGTTATAGTGATAGACGCCCTGACCTATGCGGCAAACCCCGAATATCTAAAGGGTCATAAGATCAGAATATTACAACCAGAGGACAGGATCCTTTGGGGGAAGATATTATTAAGGGACGGAAATATAAAACCCCTTTGGGAATTTAAGGAACAAAACTTTGAAAAGTGTAAGGATATAGAAGGTGCGATAAGGGATTTCCTTGAAAGCGAGCTTGAGGTTCTGGTAATAATTGATTCGGTTGAGGATCACGAGATGATGTTAAGGATCCTGAAGTTTTCGCCTTATATCATACACCTTGCGGCGGAAACCCATGTTGATAAATCCATAGAGTCCGCTTGGGATTTTGTGAGGTCGGAGATAATAGGATTTTACAGTATAATAGAAGCTTTTAGAAGAATTTGGGGTAAGGAGGGTTTCTTTGTTTTGGTATCAACGGATGAGGTTTTGGGGGAGATTATGGAGGGAGAGGCGGATGAGAGCTACCCACTAAAACCCAGAAATCCCTATGCTGCTGCGAAAGCCTCACAGGAACACTTTGCCCAAAGCTACATAAACACATACGGGACACCTATAACCACCGTAAGGCCCACCAACGCCTTCGGACCAAGACAACACGACGAAAAGTTCGTACCCACGATTATAAGGAACGCCCTTATGGGAACACCTATACCAGTTTATGGAGATGGAAAGCAGAGGAGGGTTTGGATATACGCGGAGGATGTGGCAAGGGGTATTATGGAGGTTTTTGAAAAGGGGGAGAAATTCGAGATATACCACATAGGGAGCGATTACGAGCTTGAGAACATAGAACTTGTTAAAATGATCTTGAGGATGATGGGAAAAAGTGAAGATCTTATATCCTTCGTGAAGGATAGGCCTGGACATGACAGGAGATACCGGCTCTCTTACAATAAAATCCTAAAGTTGGGTTGGAAGGTTGAAACTACCCTTGAGGAAGGTTTAAAGGCAACGATAGAATATTACACCAAAAAATATGTATCTGGCGGATCTCCTGTTCGAAGATAATCCCTGGTGGCTTGGGAATTTTGAGGGAAAAGGTTGGTTTCCGAGAATAAAAAAGGGGGGGATTTTAAGGATCTGGGCCCCTTACGGTAGGCTCGAAAGGGAAGATATAATGTGGTTTTGTCAAAGTTGGGCAAACGAGAATGGGGAATTTTCCACGTTCTTTTTTGACCTTTCAAGACTTGAGGTTATCCCAGATATGCTTGAAGAGGCATTAAGTTTTTATTACACTAGGATCTCCTTTATGGGGGGCAAGAAGCTCATAGTGATAAACTCCGCCCATTTGATAAAGGAGGTGGAATTCATAAAGGACTATATTGACGAAGATACCACCGTAATTTTGATATATCCAATCCTTGTTGGAGATGTGGATTTAAGGATCTTGAGGTTCAACAGGGAGGAATTTGGTGAGATTTCTGAGGCATTCTGGGATGGAGAGCTTGAGGGATTTGTTCTATCTTTAAGGAAGATTTCCGCAAGGGTTGAGAGGGCGTTTTGGAAGTACCTCGTTAATTTCCCCCAAATTTGGAGGTTCTCAAGGGCAATTTACGATTCCATAAATTCCATCAATGAATTTTACGATATCAGGGAGAAGGAATTTTTGAGAAAGTTCCTGAACTTTGTTATAACAAACCATTCAAAACCTTTTGTTTATAGAGATTTAGCGGAGGGTATGGATGTGCGCTTTGAAACGATAAAGTCCTTTATGGAATATTTCTTTTCGGGGGGGATTTCCTTTGAGATCTCCGAAATAGGCTCATCCCCCAGATCTCACAGGAGGATATACCTATTTTCGGGGGGATCTTACGCATCCTTAACGCATATGGATAAGAGGAGGGTCCTTTCAATGTCCCAGGAGGAGCTGGTTTCGTTTTTTTCAATACCCGAACTTGTCTCCTCCGCAATTGAAAGGGGATTTTCTGTAAGCTTCAAGGATGAAAGCGCCAAGGTTTTGATCCTTTCGAAGGGGGATAGGACCATAAGCGTAGATCCCTATGAGCTTCCTTATTATTTCGTTTGTGCTATATAACTTATTGGTTTATCACGAACTTGTAGATCAATAACGTTAGGATTATGTAAAAGTAGTTTGCCCACCACATGCCAAGCTCTGGGGGTATTATTCCCCTCTTTCCCAGATCCTCACCGCTTATGAGGAATATGTAGTATATTACAAAAACGAAGAAGGAAACGCCAAAGGCGGGTCCGTATCCTCCCCTCCTGAGGATGAAACCTATGTACATAGCAAGGAAAACAAAAATTATTGAGGCAAATGGCATAGAAAACTTCTTGTGAAGCTCCACCTTAATGGAGTTTATCCTCCTCTTTATCCCCTCGTCTTTACTATTCCTATAATTTCTCTCAAGCTCCTTTAACTCCTTCAAAAACATCCCCACGGTTTTCTCCCTATCCGACCTCCACTCCCTCTGCTTCCTTATAAGCTCATCGTTCAAGGGTATTGAGATCCTGTACTCCGAAAACTTCACCCTTTTGTAATTCCCACTTCTCCTATCGTAATCGTGTATATAACCGTTTCCCAAAACGAAGTTTAAGTTCCTCTCCTGGTCTATAAACATAACCCCTTCCCCTGATACCACGGTTTGCATTTCCCTCTCATCCAGCTTTTGAATTATTACATCCCATATTTCCCCACTCTTATCATCCTTCTTCCCCACGTATATCCAGAAATTCCCCACCTGCGAAAACGTCCCAACCCTAATTTGGGCGGTGGGTCTCTTTTCCGCTATATCAAGGATGAGGTTCTTTAGCTTATAGTTACTCTCAGGAACTATCCTGTCGTTGAACCAAAACATAAAGAGGGTTATAAAAATGGAGACAAAGGCAACTGGGAAAGCTATCCTATTAAGGCTTACCCCGGAAGATAAAAGGGCTAAAATCTCAAGGTCTTGGGCTAGTCTACCGAAGGCAACCAACGAACCAACAAAAACCGACATGGGTATTGTCATTGAGAGGATGAAGGGTAAAGAGTAAAGCATCACCTGAAAAACCACATCAAGGGGAATCCCCTTTTTGATAATTAAATCCATCAGGTCAAAAACCCTATCAAGTATCAAAATAGAGGTTGTTACAAGGAGGGCTCCAAAAAAGGGTTTTATCGTACTTCCGATAATGTAAAGATCCAACCTTTTCAAGGTGGTAATTTTACCATAGTTTAACGGTCTTAAAATTACCACCCGTGAAGGAGCTTTTAATTGAAATAGGTTGTGAGGAAATACCTGCCTTTGTCCAGGAAGGCTTGGGGAAATATTTACACGACTTCTTAGTTCAAAGGCTCAGGGAGCTTAACTTTGAGGTTGAGGAGGGTAAGCATTTTGCGACACCAACAAGGGTCGCGTCCCTAATAAGGGTTGAACCTTATAGTAAGGAGGTTTTTGTTGAGAGAAAAGGTCCCCCCTTAAAGGTGGCATACGATGAAAATGGAAATCCAACCCCTTCCCTCCTTTCCTTCCTAAAATCCCTAAACGCAAACCTTGAAGACACTTTTATAATAAAAGAAGGGGAAAAGGAGTATGTAGGTGTTAGGTTAAAAAAAGGGGGAGAGTTTGTTGGGGAGCACGTAGGGAATATCGTCCTTGAGTTTATAAACACTGCACCCCTACCGAAAAGGATGAGGTGGGATAATAGCGGTTTAACGTTCATAAGGCCTATAAGGTGGATACTATGCCTACTTGAGGATGAGGTTATCAAGTTCAAGGTGGGAAACATAGAATCCTCAAATTTTACCTACACCCCCAGGGTTCCAGAAAGGAGGAAGATTTATTTGGAGAGGGCGGGAGATTACGAAAAGGTTTTGGAGGAAAACGGGATAATTCCGGATTTTGGGAAGAGGAAGGAAAGGATCAAGGGGGAAACGGAGAAATTCTTTAAAATCTCGCCTGAGGATTTTGAAAATTTTAACGTTGATGTTGAAAATTTGATTTATGAGATCGCGGGGCTCGTGGAAAAGGGTTATGCCATTTATGGTAGGTTTGATGAGAAATTTTTGAAGGAGCTTTATCCGGAGGTTATAACCACCGCTATGGTAACCCACCAGAGGTATATACCGCATATAGAAAATGGTGATCTTAAGGCGGGTTTCGTCGTATTCTCAAATAACCCTAAGGGTTTGGAGAGGCAAGTAAGGGGGTTTGAGAACGTTTTGAGGGCGAGGCTTGATGATGCGCTGTTTTACAAAACCGAAGACCTTAAAAAGAGTCCGGATCATTTCGTTGAGAACCTAAAGGGTATTACTTGGTTAAAGGGTGTGGGAAGCCTTTACGATAAGGTGGAGAAAGTTAAAGTGGTATCCTCAAGGATCTCCGAGCTTGCAGGTTTGGAAGATTCCAAGATAGTCAAGGTTGCACGTTATTACCTTTTTGACATATCAACCTCAATGATAAGCGAAGGTAAAGAATTTACGAAGCTTGAGGGGAAGATAGGGTATTACTATTGGAGGGAAATTTATGGGGAGGAAGATTTCGCAAGGGCTATTTACGATTCCCATCTTCCAAAAGGTAGGGATTTTCCTAAGACTAAGGAGGGACATATAGTTGCATTAGCGGACAGTTTAGTTCAAATTAGGGGACTGCTTGATATGGGTTATAAATGGACATCTTCAAGGGACCCTTTGGGAATAAGGGCATCCGCCAGAAGGTTCGTTTCCCTTCTACTCTACGATAACGAAAACTTTGTTTTGGGAAAGATCCCATTTTCCGAGTTCTTAAACCTAATTTCCCCACATTCCGCAATTTTCCTTTCTCTCGTTGAGGATATCTTACCTTCCGCATTGGAATTCTTACAAAACAGGTTCAACTATCCCTATTATCCAAAATCCGGCGATTTTGCGGTTCTAACCTTCAGGGCAAAAAATTTGTTCCTTGAGATGGTAAAGGCAAGGGTTTTGGAGGATTTAGTTTCCGAAAGGTTTATTACAATAACCAAGAGGGTAAAAAATATCCTTGAAAGTAAGCCGGGAAGATTCTTGGATGATAGCGGGAAAGAATATTACGAAAAGAAGTTGGAGGAATACCTCTTGCATCTTGAAGGTAAGCTGAAAAGGGCTAAAGAAACAGAAAAGGTAATTTGGAACCTTGAGGGGGAAAAGGTTTTTGAGATTTGGATGGAGTGTGGAAAGGAAATTTTGGGGCTTTATGAGGTTTTGGATGAGTTCTTCGCAAACGTACCTGTTATGGTCTTGGATGAGAAAAAGAGGGAAAGGAGGCTAAATTTAATAAGGAGAGCGTATGATTTTATAAGCGAGATAATTAGGGAGGATAAAATGGGGGAGGCAATTCAGATTCATTAAGTTTTACCCCCTTATAATACTTTTCGAAGGTGTGTTATGAAAAGAGCTATTTTGGCAGCACTAAGCATAGGTTTAATGCCCGTATTAGGGTACGGGCAAAGCTTTCCGCCCGTTAATGCCGCTGTGGGTACCTGGATGATGCATCATGGAGCGACGTCTCTGAGTGGATTACAGCTTCTAAAAGGTGCGGTGACGGGACCGAATCTTAAATGCACAGGTTCTTTGGGAGGATTGGGTAGTGAGGGTGATCCCGCGATCGCCGATATAAACGGCGATGGACTAAACGATATAGTGATCCTTACCTATTACTCTCCAACGGTATATGCCTTTAGGGGTACAGATTGCACCCTCTTGTGGTCAAGGAATTTGGGATCTATTGGTTTTGGTTTGGGAACACCGGCGGTAGGTGAGCTAAATCCATCGCGACCTGGGCTTGAAATAGTGGTTGGAACTGATGCGGGTACTATATATGCTCTAAGTGGCACAGACGGAAGCATTATATGGTCAAGGGCTGTGGGAGTGGAATATTCGCCTGTAACGATAGCCGATGTTGATGGGGACGGTGTAGGTGAGGTTTTTGTAGTAGGGAACAGTATATATTCTCTCAGGGGCACGGACGGTTCCGTAATATGGTCAAGGGCTGGAAGTAGCGTTTATGCTAACGTAGCGATAGGTGATATAAATCTGGATGGTCAATATGAGGTATTAACCGTCGCGAGTGATACGTTGTATGCCCTTCGTGCTACGGATGGTATGCTCATGTGGAGATATTCCGTTGGAAGTCAGGGGAACATAGTTTTGGCGGATCTTGATAACGACGGCTACCTTGAGGTTGTTGTAGGTACTGGAAGCAGCGGTAATCTGTACGCCATCAGATATAACGGAACCTTATATTGGAGTAGATCCTTAAGCTGCGGTTCGATTTTCTTAAACTCACCGACAGCTGCGGACATAAACGGAGATGGAATGATAGAGGTCCTTCTCGGGTGTAGGCCGTCAGTTACGGGTTACGTTTATGCTTTAAGGGGAACTGACGGTAGTACAATTTGGACATATTCTGGCACTTTTAGCGGCTATCAGACTCTTGGCAGGAAAATAGGTGATATTGACAACGATGGGGAAATTGAGATAATAGTTTCCGGGGCAAGGTATGGTTCAAGCCCACGTCTGGTAGTATTACGGGGTACTAACGGTAGTGTAAAATGGACCTATAACGCGGACTATTTTGAGGGACTATCCATAGGTGATGTTGATAACGATGGGTGTATAGAGGTTGTATTAAACGGCGATTATGCCAGCTCAACTTTTTACATCTTTGACTCTCCCACTCCAGTTTCCGATTGTGGAGTTCTTGATCCCGTAAAGGTTAAAGAGGATAGGAACATAGTAGGTGTGTATCTTCTAGTTTATCCTGTGAAGGGGGGGGTAAATGTTGAGACTGGGAGGAGGGCGTTTGTGGAGATATACACACCCGATGGAAGGAAAGTGAAAGGGTTAGAGGTAGATAGGAGCGCATTTGTTGAGTTGAATAAAGGGACATACGTTTTCAGGGTTAAGGGGCATAACCTTTACAGGACGGTGATAGTTAGGTAAAAAAACTTGGGTGGGGAAGATCACAACCTTATTATCCCCTCCACCCTCTCCTCAATGAACTTTTGAACTATTTCCCACTCCTCATAAAGGGAAAGGTTTTTCCTGTATTGGGGGAAATATTCTTCAAGCTCGTCAAAGGTTTCATCCCTCAAACCTCTCAATTTAAAGGCTTTATATGCGCAGAGGAGTTCTGCGGATAGAAACATCAGCATAAATTCCGCCAACTTTAGAAGCCTTAAGGTACCTCCGAAGCTCATAGGGACCCAATCCTCCTGATCGTTCCCCGTTGGGACGGATTGATAGGAATAAGGTGTTGATAGAACTTTACTTTCCGCAAATATTGAAGCTAAGGCGGTTTGGAGCATCATCAAACCCGGATCCTTCCCCGGATTTTCCGAGAGCATATACGGTAAATCCGATTTATCGCTCAAGATATAAAAAACCCTCCTCTCAATAGAACCCAGAAAAGCGGTTATACCAATTGCCAAAATGTCGCTTGCAAAGGAGATACTTTGCCCATGAAAGTTACCCGTTGAGAAAATCTCCCCATCGGAGAAAATTGGGTTATCCGAGCATCCGGAGGAAAGCTCCCTAAATATTCCTTCTGAAACTTCCAAAGCCCTTAAAAGTGGAGATGTTATCTGAGGGAAGCATCTAAAGGAATAAGGATCCTGAACCCTTTTACCATCTTCTTCCTTCTCTACGAATTTCCAAATCCTCTCCGCAATTTTTAATGTATAACTATCCCCCATCATCTTTACCGCCCTTGGATCAAATGGCGCCTTCCTCCCCCCTATAGCCTTCCAAGAAAGGTAAAATACTTTATACGAAAATTCCAAGAGGTTCCTTATCTCGTAAATTGCCAAACCCAAGTTTGAAAGGGAAAAGGAATAACCGTTTATCAGGGCAAGGGCCTCCCTCGGCTCAAAGGATATCGGTTCTAAATTATACATTCTATGTGCTACTATTGAGGGTACCTTGTTGCGGTTTTTAAGGTAAACCCAACCCTCACCCATCATAGATAAGGCTATATGAGAAAGTGGTGATAAATCACCGCTTGCCCCAACGGAACCGTAAGCATAAACCACGGGCGTAATACCCAAATTCAAGAATTCCTCCAACCTTTTCAAAACCAAAGGCCTTATCCCTACACCCCCGTTAATTAAGTGTTTTAACCTCAAATACATCGCCCCCCTAACGAGGGGGATAGGTAAAGGTTTTCCCGTTGAGGTTGAATGGCTCCTTAGGGTTAAGATCTGAAAATCCCTTAAATCTTCTTCCGAAAGCCTTATTTCCGCCATAGGTCCAAGTCCCGTATTAAAGCCATATATCACCTTGTCCTTTGCAAGCTCATAAAAATCCCTGTTTCTCTTTTCCAGATTCTCCAGATTTTCCCCTTTAATTTCCACCTTTTTTCCAAAAGAAACCTCCCAAAGCTCCCTCAAAATTCCCATATTTTGTATTCTAAGTCCGAAGCTAACCTTATAATACTCTCTTTGCCGGGGTGGCGGAATGGCAGACGCGGCGGATTCAAAATCCGCTGGGCTTCAACGCCCGTGCGGGTTCAAGTCCCGCCCCCGGCACTATCCGAAAATTCCTAAAATATTCCCTTGCGATATTGGGTTTGATCTTTGCTTTATACCCGATCTTTAAAAATGGCCTTCCTGATATTAAATTTTCCCCTTCAAGTTTCCTCTTATCGGTTTTGATAATGCTCCTTGCTTACACCCTCTTACCCGTCATATGGTTCTTCATAGCTCAAATCTTTGGAATATTCATCTCCTTCTCGGATGCGGTATTTTCTTGGTACCTATCTTCCATAGGGAGGTACATACCGGGTAAGGTTTGGCAATTTGTGGGCAGGGTAGCAATCCTAAACCATCCTTCCGGATCCGTATTTTCCGCAACGTTATACGAGCACTTAATTTTAATGGCGGGCGCAGGGCTCTTTTCCCTGATCTTCCCAAAATTTTTATACATCCAGCTGGGTATAATATTTGTTTTGCTTCTGGTTCTCTTCACATGGAAATTCTCCGTTAAAACCCTAATTCCCCTAATTTTGTCGGTTGTTTATTGGTCTCTTGTCGGCCTTTCCGCGTACTTCACCTCAAGGGCTCTAAATCTCAAATTCGGTTATCCGGAGATCTCCTTCGTTTATTCCTTCTCTTTCGTGGCTTCTTATGTTCTGCCCTTAACCCCTGCGGGTCTGGGGATAAGGGAGGGAATAATCTCCCTCCTTATGGGTTATAACCCAACCTCTTCATCCTTTGCGATTCTAACAAGGCTAATAATTTTGATGGTTGATATAATTATGCTTGCCTTTGGTTTCCTTTATAAGAGGTTCGCAAGGTAAAGTCCCCCGTAAAGGGAAGAATTTTCAAGCTTCGCCTTTACGATGGGAACCTCAAACCTGTATCCAACCTTTCTTCTTAAAATCTCTTCCATCATACTATCCTTAAAAAGTTCAAAGGCGTTTGATATTCCACCCCCCAAGACTACGATATACGGATCAAAGGCGGAGATCAGGTTTGAAATTAAAACCCCCAAGTACCTCCCGTACTCCTCCCAAAGGGATGTTGCCAAATCTAAACCCATCTTTGCCATATCCTCCAAGACCTTCATATCGGAAGGGGGATTTTGCCCATGTCTTAAAAACACCCTCCTAACCCTCTCCAAAAAATAATATTCCCCCAAGAAGCTCTCCGCGCATCCGAAGGAACCGCAGTTGCATGGGGGACCGTTTATGTCTATCACCATATGCCCGAATTCCCCCGCAAAGTTGTTTTTGCCCCTTAATAGTTTCCCATTTATTATTGCTCCTCCACCTACACCGGTCCCAAGAGTTATTCCTATCGCGTTTTTATAACCCTTCGCGGAGCCGTAATGGTATTCACCAAGGATAAAGAGGTTCGCGTCGTTCTCAACTATGGGGTAAAAATCTTTAAACTCCTCGTAAAGGTTTAAACCCTCCCAATTCGGTAAATTGGGCGCGTGTATAACCATCCCGTCCTTAACCATACCCGCAAATCCCAAAACCAACCTATCAAAAGAAAAACCCCTTAAAAATTCCTTAAAGTCCCTTACAGAATAAACCGCCTGGGATTTTAATACCCCCTTCCTCTCAAGCTCATCGCTCGAAAAAAGCCCCCACTTTAACCTTGTCCCTCCAAAATCTGCTACGAAAACCCTCACATTATAAATTCTAACCTTGAGATCTCCGCAGCGTCCCCCCTCCTAAAACCTATCCTAACAAACCTCACTCCCTTAACTTTTGGCGCCACCTCCTTAAAGAGCTTATTGACGTATTTTCTGTCCGCCAAGATCTTGAAAGCCAACCTCCGGTTGTGTAAAGTATCTTCCTTTGCGAGGTGAAGGAGCTTCTCAACGACGGCTTTAGCAGCCTTTGCTTTTACCGTGGTTGTGGTTATATAGCCATGTTCTACCATCTCCCTCGCCAAGTTCCTCAAAAGTGCCCTCCTATGCTCCCTTTCCCTTCCCAGCTTAACCCTTTTATCCCTATGCCTCATCTTTTAACTCCTCCAGTTCCTTCCAATAATCCCTACCCATCTCAAAACCCAACCTCTTAACTGCGGCCTCTATTAGGGCGATGTCATCCTCCGAAAGTTTAAATTCTTCCTTCAGATCCTCGGGTTTATACTTTAAGAGCTCGCCGAATATCGTTATCCCAGCCTTTTCAAGGGTTTTAACGAGCTTTGATGGTATCTCGCTCTTTAGTATGGCGGCGATGGGATCCTGCAACCTCCTCCTCTTGAACTCCAGCTCTTCTTTCGGTAGGAGGACCCTTATGGGTTTTATGGGTTTTTCAAGGACGTTCTTCAAGACGCCAAACTGATCAAGCAGGATATCTATAGCCTCAAAGAATACCTCTGAAGGTTTTTTGGATCCGTCCGTCCATATTTCAACGAAGAGCTTTTCCTTATCAAACTTTCCTCCGTAAAGGAAGCTTTCGGTATAAAAGTTCGCCTTTACTACGGGAGAAAACAGGGCATCGGTGTATATTATACCCTCAAGGTTTCCCAATGTTTCCGCCAAAACCTCCCTCGTTTCGTCTTCAAGCATATAACCCCTACCGTACGCAATATATATTTCTCCGAGAAGTTGTGAGGTTGGATCGGATAAGTGCGCTATGGTTTGTTCCCCATTTACCACCTCTATCCCCGCGGGTAGATCAAGGTCCTTTGCTTTAACCTCTTTCTCCCCTAAGAACTTCAACTTTACGTTTATGACGTTTTTGAAGGGTTTCTTTACCCTGAAGCGGATCTTCTTTAGGTTCAATATTATGGTGGGGACATCCTCAACTATACCAGGTATTCCGCTGAACTCGTGCTTTATACCCTCAAACCTCGCCGCTACTACCGCGGCTCCGGATGAAGATAAAAGGACCGTTCTCCTTATGGAGTTTCCCAAGGTTGTCCCAAAACCCTTTGGAAGGGGTGCCATTTCAAATCTCCCGTAATCCCCTTCCTCCTCATAGTAAACACCTTTGCTTTTAACAACATCGTTGAGCATATTCCCCTCCTACCTTGAATAGAACTCCACTATCAACCTCTCGTTTATAGGCGCGGTTATATCTTCCCTTTGAGGCAGCCTTACCACTTGAGCCTTTAGGGTATTCCTATCGATGCTAAGCCAAGAGGGCGATGGCCTGTTTATCTTAAGCGCCGCTTGAAGCTCCGCGTTATTCTTAAAATGATCCGCTAACTGTATTACATCCCCCACCTTTACGATGTACGAGGGTATATCCACCTTTTCGCCGTTTACGAGTATATGACCGTGCCTTACAAACTGCCTTGCCTGACTCCTATTTTTTGCAAATCCCGCCCTGAATACGACGTTATCAAGTCTTCTCTCAAGCAAGGAAAGGAAGTTCTCCCCGGTGTTTCCAGGCATATGTTGGGCTATACGGAAAAACCTCTTAAACTGGGCCTCAAGCATCCCATACATCCACTTAACCTTCTGCTTTTCCCTCAACTGCTGTCCGTATATTGAAAGCTTAACCTTCCTCTGTAAGGGGCCATGCTGGCCCGGTGGATATGGCCTTTTCTCAAAGGGGCATTTGTTGGTAAAGCACTTTTCCCCTTTCAGATAAAGCTTTTCCCCGGTTCTCCTGCAAAGCCTACAAACCGGATCCGTATACCTAGCCATTATACCGCCCTCCTCTTTGGAGCCCTAACTCCATTATGTGGCACGGGAGTCACGTCATTTATCGCTATCACTTCAAGGCCCGAAGCGGCAACAGACCTTATGGCCGCCTCCCTTCCCGGACCCGCTCCCTTAACCCTTATCTCCACCCTCTGCATACCCAAAGCCTTTGCTTGTTTACAAGCAGTTTCCGCCGCCTTTGATGCCGCGAAGGGTGTGCTCTTCCTGGTTCCCTTAAACCCAACGGAACCCCCAGACGCCCATGTGATGACGTTCCCCTGAAGGTCCGTAACGGTCACAATAGTGTTGTTAAAGGTCGCCTGAATGTGTACTATTCCCTCCGCAGGTGCCTTCTTGATCTTCTTTTTACCCTTTGTCGCCATAATTAAACCCCCTTATCCTTGCTTTTTCTTTAGCCTTGCAAAAATATTACCCCTTGGACCCTTGCGCGTTCTTGCGTTATGCCTTGTCCTCTGCCCGCGAACGGGAAGCCCAAGCTTATGCCTTATACCCCTGTAAGAATTTATGTCTATGAGTCTCTTGATGTTCCTTTGGATCTCCGCCCTCAAAGCTCCCTCAACCCTGTAATTTTCCACTTCTTGCCTGATCTTCTGGATCTCCTCGTCCGTTAGCTCCCTCGTCCTCTTGCGGTAGTTTATCCCAGTTTTTGCCAATATATTCATTGCCAAACTTGGCCCTATTCCATAAATATAGGAAAGGGCTATCCAGATGGGTTTATCCCTTGGAATATCTACGCCCGCTATCCTTGCCATCTTCCCTCCTTATTTTAACCTTGCCTCTGCTTATGCTTTGGGTTGCGCGTACAAATCACATAAACCCTTCCCCTTCTCCTTACGACCTTACAATATGCGCACCTCTTTTTAACCGAAGATTGAACCTTCATAAGCGGGTATTATAATGCGGTTTTGTTTCCCTCCTTAAAGCGGGAAAAGTGGGTTTTAAAGATAATCTGATATAAAGGTTGTATTTGACGCAAAAAATTTTTCCCCCTTAAAATTGCTCCCGAGGAGGTGAATAATGATGTTGATCCTAATATCAGAAATCGCGAATCCTTTCTCCACCACCAAGCCCGTTGATATTCTCAGAATAAACATAATTGACGGGTGCGGTGGTGGATGCGTAAGGGAGGTGATGGAGGAGATAGGGTCTCACTTTAGGGGTAGCATAACGGGTATGGCGTACTCCGATCTAAAGAGGGCGATATACATAAGGTATTCCGCTCCGATAGATACCGCAAAACTTGGGGAAATTTTAAGGAAGAGGGGGGTGAAGTATGAGATACGTTATTAAGGTTCTACCGCTTGTACTTGCTTTACCCGTTTGGGGTCAAACTTGGGCGGGGTTGAGCACGTTCGGCGGAACTAATTACGATCAGATGTGGGCCATAGACTTCAGGGGAACTTCAAGCATAGCGGTTTTAGGGCTCTTTACCATATCTTATTCCATCTCGGGTAGCGATGAAGACTTTGTACTTATAACGCCAAGCTGGCAGAGGGTGATAGGTCAGACGGGGGGAAGGGACGACTGGATGTATAAGACCCAATGGTTGAACAGCGGAAACATAGTGGTGGGTGGGACTTGGTGCAACGATGGGGGTGCGGGTCCTGGTTCTTGCTACGCTCCCCTTTACGGTTTCGTGGTTGGGCTTGACGGTTCCGGAAACTTCCTTTGGGGAAGGCATGCGGATTTTTCAGCCCAGTGGGGATGCTCATCAGCCGGCGCTAGACAAACCCGTATCCTTTATGTTTCTCCAACGAGCGATGGAGGATTCTTGGCGGCGGGTTTCTTATCCTATTGCATAGGGAGTACCGTATGGGACTATGACGGTTTCATAGCAAAGTTCAATTCTTCCGGAGGCTTGTCTTGGATAAGGATAGCGGATGCGGGAAGCAATGAAATAGCCACCACCGCATTTGAGACGAGCGACGGGAATTACGTCTTGGTTGCCCCGAGCTGGAACGAAATCGGTGTTCTCAAGTTTAACCCAAGTGGTAGCCTTATTTGGCAGAGGAGGTACCCAAGGAGCATAGCAACATCAACCATAACCTTCTCTTGGGCGAAACCCACGAGCGATGGGGGAATAATCTTAACAACCCATATAAGTGGATCTGGAGATGATGTCCTCTTCGTAAAGCTTAACTCCTCCGGAAACTTCGTATGCGCAGCGAGAATAGCAACAAGCGGAAACGATTACGGTATAGATGTTGCCGAAAGTAACAACTATTATTGGGTGACGGGTAGCTTGGGAGTTGGTGGGAACGACCTATTCATAGCAAAAATTAGAAAAACAGACTGTAATGTTTTACAAGTTAGAAGGATCATATCTAGTGCGGATGAGCAGGGAAGGAGCATAGATATAAGACCATCAAGCCAGATCCCTTATGTTGCGGGATACACCAACAACTCCGCTTGGTCCGCCGGAAACTATGACGGTTTGGTTGCGGCAGATTCGGGAGGGCTTGATACCTGCTATTGGAGAACCTATACACCTACCATATCATATCCCACCCTTTCCAACTCTGGAAGCTACACCATTTATTCCCCATCTATGTCCGTAAGTTCAATAAGTGTAGGTGTCCAACCCGTGAGCCTAAGCAGGAGGATCCAGTGCGGGCTTGATCCCCTCGGTGATGATAGCGAGCTGGGTACGGACGAGAAATTCTTAAGTTGCGAGGTAAATTATGCGGTGATAGGGAACAATTTGAGGATAAGGGTGAAGTCTGAGAAAGAGACGAAAATTGAACTTTACGATCCGAGCGGTAAGATGGTGTTTGGCAAAAGCGCAAAGGAGGAGGTTATAAACGTACCCTTAAAGCGGGGGGTTTACTTCCTGAAGGTGGGGAGGAAAATTGAGAGGGTGGTTATAAACTGAAATTACCACCTTAAAATCCTCGCCTTATGAAGGTTTTGGTTTTTATAAAGAGGGTTCCTGATACCGCGGCGGTAATAAAACCTTCACAAGATGGTAAGGATATAAATAGGTCCGATGTCCCCTTCATAATAAACCCATATGACGAGTTTGCCATAGAAGAGGCGATAAGGTTGAAGGAAAGTAAGGGGGCGGAGACGGTTGTCCTTTCGGTGGGAGACGAGGACGTGAAGGAAAACCTTAGAAGGGCTTTGGCTATGGGTATAGATAGGGCTATACTCGTTAAGCACCCTTCATATTGGAACCTGAACCCAGCCCAAATAGGGTATATAGTAAGTGAGGTTGCAAAGAGGGAAAAGGCAGATATAATTTTCACGGGGAAACTTACTATAGACGATTACACTTACGCTATTGCCCCTTACATAGCGGAGGCATTGGGTTATAACCTTATAACTTATGCTACCAAGATCGAGTACTTAGATGGGAAGGTAAGGGTGGAAAGGGAGACGGACTTGGGAAGTGAAGTTTGGGAGGCGGATTTGCCGGTGGTTATAAGCGCGGAGAGGGGTTTAAACGAGCCGAGGCTTCCAAACATGAAGGGTATAATGATGGCGAAAAAGAAAGAGATAGAGGAGCTTGAGATGGAGATTCCAAACTTTAATTATTCCATTGAAAATTTCACACCGCCACCGCCAAGAAAGGGTGTGAAATTCCTAAACTCCGTGGACGAGATAATAAAGGTACTAAAGGAGGAGGTGAAGATACTATGAAAGCTTTGGTTTTCGTTGAGACCATAAAGGGACAGGTTAGGGAATCGAGCCTTGAGGCTATAAGCTTTGCCAGGACCCTTGCGGACGAGGTGATAGGGGTAGTTGTTGGAAAGGATGTGGATGTTAAGGGTTTAAACAGGCTTTACGTATATGAGGATGAGAGGCTAAACATACCCATCTCAAAACCCATAACGGAGGTTATCTCGGAGGTTCAATCAAGGGAGAGGGCGAAGTATATAATTCTATCGGCCACTTCTTTTGGGAAGGAGCTTGGAGGGAGGCTTTCCGCTAAGTTCTCTGCTCCAATATTGGACGATATTATGGGATACGAGGATGGCCTTTTCATAAAGGGGTTCTATTCAAACAAGGTATTCGCCAGGATAAGGATTGACGGGGATCCCCTCGTTCTTTCCGTAAGACCCAGGGCATTCAAACCTTACGATGGGGACCTTTTGGGGGAGAAAATAAGGCTTGATATAAATTTGGATGAAAGTGCTTTCTCCTCAAGGCCCGTTGAGATAAGGGAGAAGGAGGCGGGGGAAGTTGATGTGACGGAGGCGGATATAGTGGTTTCGGGTGGAAGGGGTATGGGAAGCCCGGAGAACTATCATAAATGGATAATAGCCCTTAGGGATGCCTTCGCCAAAGCTACCAAGATGAAAGTGGCAAATGGGGCATCGAGGGCGGTCGTTGATGCGGGTTGGATAGATCACTCCCATCAGGTTGGTCAAACGGGAAAAACCGTATCCCCGATTTTGTACGTTGCGGTTGGGATTTCCGGGGCGATACAGCATCAGGCGGGTATGAGGACATCAAAGAACATCCTTGCGATAAACAAGGACAAGGAAGCCCCAATATTCACCATAGCGGACTATGGAGTAGTTTCAAAGTGGGAGGATGTTCTGCCCGAACTTATCGAGAAGTTGAATAAAATAGCGCAAGAGAAAGTATGAACGAGAAAACTTACGATTACAAAAATTGGGAGAGGGTTCTTTACGAGAAGTGGTTGTCCTCAAAGGTTTTCAGGGCAACCGTTGAGGAGGCTAAAGGTAAGAGGGTTTTCGTAATAATGATGCCACCTCCGAACGTAACCGGGAACACACATATGGGGCACGTTTTAGACAATACAATACAGGACGTCGTCGCCAGATACAAGAGGATGTCCGAATATTACGTCCTTTGGCAACCCGGAACGGATCACGCAGGGATAGCTACACAAAACGTTGTAGAGAGGGAGCTAAAGAAGGAGGGGAAGACGAGGTGGGAGCTGGGGAGGGAGGAGTTCATAAGGAGGGTATGGGAGTGGAAGGAAAAATATGGAAATTTGATAATAGAATCCCTACGGAAACTCGGTATATCACCAGATTGGGATAGGCTAAGATTTACCCTTGATGAGGGATACAGTAAGGCGGTCATAACCGCATTTGTAAGGCTTTACGAGGAGGGTTTGATATATAGGGGGTACAGGCTTATAAACTGGTGCCCGAGGTGTGGAACCGCGTTGGCCGACGACGAGGTTGAGAGGGAGGAGGAGGAAGGTTATATATACTATTTAAGGTACCCTTTGGTGGATGGGGGGTATGTGGTTGTTGCCACCACAAGGCCCGAGACTTACCTTGGGGATACCGCGGTAGCGGTGAATCCCGAGGATGAAAGGTACAAACACTTAATAGGGAAAAGGGTAAGATTACCCTTCATAAACAGGGAAATTCCGGTAATAGCGGATAGGAGCGTGGATATGGATTTTGGGACTGGGGTGGTTAAGATAACTCCCGCCCACGATTTCAACGACTGGGAAGTTTCCGAGAGGCATAACCTCCCAAAGATTCAAGTGATAGATTTTGATGGAAAGATAAACGAGAATGGGGGACCTTGGGCTAACCTTGATAGGTTCTCCGCGAGGGAGCAAATAGTTAAAGCTTTTGCGGAGGCGGGTTTGTTGGAAAAGGTTGAAAAACACAGGTACTCTCCCGGAAGATGTTATCGCTGTTCAACCGTAATAGAGCCTCTACCTTCAATGCAGTGGTTTGTAAAGATGAAACCCTTGGCGGAAAGGGCGCTTGGGGCTTACGAAAAGGGGGAGTTTGTAATAATACCCGAGATGTTCGGGAAGATTTACAGAAACTGGCTTGAAAACGTAAAGGACTGGTGTATATCGAGGCAGATATGGTGGGGGCATAGGATACCCGCATATTACGGTCCGGATGGTGAAGTTTTCGTTGCGGAAAGTTACGAAAAGGCTTTGGAAAAGGCGGAAAAGTTTTACGGTCAAAGGGTGGAACTTAAACAAGACGAGGATGTATTGGATACTTGGTTTTCTTCTTGGCTTTGGCCCTTTGCCACCTTGGGTTGGCCCGAGGAAACGGAGGATTACAAGGTATTCTACCCCACGCACTTCCTACAGTCGGGCTGGGATATACTCTTCTTCTGGGATGCTAGGATGATCATGGCGGGCATATTTTTCACGGGTAAAGTACCCTTTAAGGTCCTATATTTACACGGGCTTTTGAGGGATAAATTTGGGAGGAAATTCTCAAAGAGTTTGGGGAATTCACCCGATGTATTTGAACTTTTGGATAAATATGGGGCGGATGGCCTGAGATTCGGGGTTATGAGCCTTACGCCGGAGGGAAGGGATATAAGGTTTGACGAAAATCAGCTCCTCGTAGGAAGGAATTTTGCCAACAAGATGTGGAACATAAACAGGTTCATAATAAGCAACATAGAAGGGGAAATGGAGTTCGAAAGGCCCGAACCCGACAGGTTATATCAAAAATGGGCTTTACATATGCTCGGCGAGTATATAGAAAAGATCACCCAGAACCTTGAAAGCTATTCCTTTGACGATTATGCAAAAAACGTTTATCACCTTATATGGTCAAACATAGCGGATTGGTTGGTGGAGGCATCAAAACCCTATCTGAAGAACAGGGATAAAAATGCAAGGATGGTTTTGCTTTACGTATGGATAAACTCCCTCAAGCTCGCCCATCCCCTTATGCCTTTCATAACGGACGCCATTTATGAGACATTACCAATAAAGAACAAGGAAATAACCCTTATGAGAACCGAATGGCCGAAAAGGGAATTTGAATTTCCCGAGGAATACAGGCTTTACGAGGATGTCAGGGATGCCATCGTCAATTTTAGAGCCATAAAGGATCTTGTGGGTTTAAAGGTTGCCCCTTATAAGGGAAAAATAGACGAGACCTTTGAATTCCTGGCAGGTGCGGAGAAAAAGGAGGCGGAAATTTGGGTGAGAATTCCATCAAAACTTGAAGTATATATCGGTCTTACTAAAGAACAAAGGGAAAAGGTAATTTCAAGGCTCAGAAGGGAGAAGGAACAGTTAGAAAAGGTGATAGCAAAGATAGAGGAAAGATTGTCTTCGGACTTTGTTAATAAGGCTCCGGAAGATGTTGTGAGAAACGAGAGGGAAAAGTACGAATCCCTGAAGGCGAAGCTTTCGGATATAAATAGGCAGTTGGAGGTATTAAGCTAAAATCAACCCTATAATTCCCGCTTATGGCGTTATACGAAAAATACAAGAACGAGATAAGGAAGAAGTTGGCCGAGGAGTTAAACTTAAACATTATGGAGGTTCCGAGGATAGAAAAGATAGTTGTCCATGTGGGTTGGGGGAAGGAGGCGGTTGAGGATCCGAAGTCCCTTGAAATAGTCGCCCAAGATCTCGCCCTAATAACCGGACAGAAACCTTTAATAACTAGGGCGAGGAAATCCGTCGCTCAATTTAAGCTCAGAAAAGGGACACCAATAGGACTAAAAGTCACCCTAAGGAAAAGGAGGGCTTACGATTTCCTTGAGAGGCTTATAAACTTCGCCTTACCCAGGGTTAGGGACTTTAGGGGTCTGCCAAAGAGCGGGTTTGATGGGAGGGGTAGCTATAATTTCGGTTTAAACGAGCATACCGCCTTCCCGGAGATAGATATAGATAAAGTTCAGAGGGTTTTCGGTATGGATATTACAATAGTTACAAGCGCAAAAAACGATGAGCTTGCGTATAGGCTACTCTCCGCCCTGGGCTTCCCATTTGAAAGGACATGAAAAGGCTCCTTCCCATTCTAATTTTTTTATCCTGCGCAACTACGGAAAAAAAGGAAGAGGAAGTTATGGTAAAGGAAGTAAAGCCTATAACAGTTTCGGAGATTAAGGTTGTTGAGAAAACCTTACCTAACGGATTACACATCATAGCTGCGAAAAAGGATAAGCTCCCTATCTTCCATATGGAGATCGTTATAAAGGCGGGTTCCGTTTTGGATCCAGAGGGAAAGGAAGGTTTGGCGAACTTAGTGGGCTCTTTGGTAGACGAGGGCACAAAAACCAAAAATTCAACCCAAATAGCGGAATACCTTGAGAGCCTGGGTGCGAACTTTGAAGTTTCGGTTGGCAAAACCCAAACCACCATAACCGCAAGGTCCTTAACCTCGGATGCGGACAACCTCTTAGATATAGTTTCCGAAATAATCATTTCCCCCACCTTCCCCCAAAAGGAATTTCAAAGGGAAAAATCCAGGCAAATAGCAAGCATAAAAAACGACCTGAGCAACCCCAATTACGTTACCTCCATCAAACTTGACGCCTTAATTTACGAGGGAACACCCTTGGCTCACCCTACGGATGGCTATGTTGAGAGTGTAGAAAAAATCACAAGGGAGGATGTCATAAATTTCCATAAAAATTATTGGCTTCCGAATTTATCTTATATCGTCGTTGTTTCCGATCTTGAGCCGGAGGAGGCGATTAGTAAGGTTGAAAAATACTTTTCCGGGTGGCAAAGGAAGGATGTGTCACTTCCCGATATACCCCAAATAAGCGCAAAGAAAAAGGTTGAGATCTTCCATATGGATGGTATAAATCAGGCTTATATAAGGCTCGCATTTCCCGTAAATATAACGAGAAATTCTCCGGATTACAACAAGGTTAGGGTTGCGAACTATATTTTGGGAGGTTCGGGTTTCTCAAGTAGGATCCTGAAGAAAATAAGGGTGGAGAAGGGATACGCATATTCCGCTTACTCTTACGTTATGCCCAATATTGTTTGGAAGGACAAAAAATACCCATCCATATTTATCGCGGGGCTACAGACGAGGGTGGAAACTTCCGAAGATGCTACAAACACCCTTATAGAACTGATAAAAGAAGCGAAGGAAAAAGGATTCACGCAAGAAGAACTGGATGCGGCAAAGGGTTTTTATAACGGGTATATAGCCCGCCTTTCCGAGACATACTCCCAGGTTGCAAACCTCCTATCCACCCGTTATCTCTACGGTCTTCCCAATATGTTCTGGATAAAGGACATAGAGGAGATAAGAAATTTAAGCCTTGAGGATATAAACGAGGTTGCGAAGAAATACATTGATGTGAAAAATTTTGTTTTGCTCATAGTCACTGATACAACAAAGGTGAAGATTAAGAATTTGAAAATTTGAGGGTTTTTATATCAACGGGGGAGCTTTCGGGGGATAAGAACGCATCTTATTTGGTTAGAAAACTTAAGGTTTTTGGCTGGGAATTTTACGCCCTTGGCGGAGAAAACCTTAAAAAAGAGGGAGTTAAGGTGGTGGAGGATCCCGAAAGGATCTCGGTTGTGGGGCTTCAGGAGGCTTTGCTAAAACTTAAAGAAATAAACCGAATAAAGAGAAGAGTAATATCCGAGGCGATTGAGGCTGATCTTATAGTTGGTGTGGATTTTCCCGGTTTCAACCTACCCCTGCTAAAAATCCTTAAGTCTCTGGGGAAAAAGGTTATTTATTATATCTCACCACAAGTTTGGGCTTGGGGAAAATGGAGGGTGAGGGACTTGGCTATTATGGATGGGGTTTTATGCGTTCTACCCTTTGAGGAGGAATTTTTAAGATCCTACGGGGTTAGAGCTTACTTCGTTGGACACCCTATGGCGAATGAAGGTTTTGTATCTGAGGTTATAGAAATTGATGGACCTGTTTTCGGTTTTCTTCCGGGTTCAAGAAAAGACGAGGTAAGGAGGCTTTTACCGAGAATGATAAGAATTTCTCAGGAGATCAAGAAAATCCTACCATCCTCTAAGTTCCTCTTTTCCCTACCCAAGGGCTATTCCCTTAACCTCCCAAACGCATTCTTTGTGCATGGAAGGGGTAGGGATGTGATAAGATCAAGCGATGTTGTGATCTCTTCCTCGGGAACCGCCACTCTAGAATCCGCCCTTGAGGGAAAACCCACGATAGTCCTTTATATGGTATCCGAGATCACATATTGGGTTGGTAGGTTAATATTGAAAGTCCCTTACATAAGCTTGCCGAACATCATTTTGAGAAGGAAAATTTTCCCCGAGTTTGTCCAGCATATAGATCCTAAGGAGGTGTCTAGGCTTGCGGTGGAGATGTTGGAAAGGAGGGAGGAGTACAAAAACCTATCGGAAAGTTTCTCTAATCTCTTGAAGGGAAATTACGACGAGGTTGAGGTTTTTAAGGAGATATTGAATCTGCCTTAAAATTGGGGCTTTGAAAAGGATAACGGTTGTTGGGGCTGGGCTTGCGGGGAGCGAAGCAGCTTTAGTTGCGGCAAGTTTTGGTGTTAGGGTTTTCCTATACGAGATGAGGCCAAAAAAGATGACGCCCGCGCATACATCCGGAAAACCCGCCGAGCTCGTATGTTCAAACAGTTTGAAGGCTAAAGACCTATATTCCGCCCCCGGCCTCCTTAAGGAGGAGTTAAAGATTTTGGGTTCATTTTTGATAAGGTTCGCCCTTGAGTGCGAGATACCTGGGGGGAAAGCCCTAACGGTGGATAGGTGGTGTTTCTCACAAAAGGTTGAAGATGCTATAAAAAATCACCCGAACATAGTATATATAAATGAAGAAGTTAGGGAGATTCCAGATGGCATCGTCGTAATAGCCTCCGGTCCCTTAACCTCCGAACCCTTAGCGGAGGCGATATCAAAACTCATAGGCCAGGATTATCTTTACTTTTACGATGCCCAATCCCCAATAGTGGATGGAGACTCTTTGAATTACGATAAGCTATACTTTAAGGATCGCTTTGGATACGATGACTCCGCCTATCTTAACGCGCCCATGACGGAGGAGGAATACAGGAGGTTTTGGGAAGAGCTTATAAAGGCGGAGATACATGAGCCTAAGGAGTTTGAAAGGGAAGTCTGCTACTTTGAGGCTTGCCTACCCATAGAGGTTATGGCGAAGAGGGGATTTGAAACCCTACTATATGGACCTTTGAGGCCCGTTGGTCTTGAGGATCCAAGAACGGGGAAGCTACCATTTGCGGTGGTCCAGTTAAGGAGGGAGGATGCGGAGGGTAAAGCCTGGAATTTGGTGGGATTCCAAACCCAGCTTAAGATCTCAGAACAAATTAGGGTTTTCAGGTTGATACCGGGATTGGAGAATGCCGAATTTTTAAGGTTTGGGGCGGTTCATAGGAATACTTACATAAATAGCCCCGAACTCTTACTTCCCACCCTTCAGCTTAAAAAAGAGCCAAGGATCCTGTTCGCGGGTCAGATTACGGGAACGGAGGGTTATGTACCCGCCATCGCGGGTGGGCATATAGCTGGGTTAAACGCCGCGTTCCTTGCCCTGGGTTATGAGCCGGTGGTGGTACCAAGGCATACCATGCTCGGCGCCCTAATAGAGTACATAACAACACCGAAGAAGGATTTTCAACCTATGAACGCCAACTTTGGGATAATACCGGATGTTCCTAAGATGAAGAAGGATCAAAGGATAAGGTTCATAGTGGAGAGGGCGTTGAGGGAAATGGAAAACTTCGCGGAAAAAATTTCGACCTTAGAATAGAAGTATGCTCTGGGTAATTTCAAGTACAAGCTTGGCAGGTTTTTGGAACGCGGAACCTTTAATCACCATTCAAAGGGTTCCGCACGCAAAAGAAATTAGCGCATCCCTGAGGGACGTCTCCCTAAACCTCTATCCCAAACCTCTACCCCAATCAAACTTTTCCTTTATGGCACCCGTAAATTGGTTGAACAACGAGGTTAGCGCAGGAAGGAACAGCGGGTTTGAGCACAAGGTAGGGATAGCGATAAACTCCTACGGGGATCTTTGGTACGTTTATTCTTCCTCCAACGGTGTTTCAAATAACGATACCCTGCACATCTTCTGCTCCTCCGATGGGGGGAATACATGGTTATACGTCGGGAACCTCGCATCCGCGAACCCAGCAAAGGGCATATTTGAACCTTACATAAACATTAACCCCACCGACAACTACCTTTACGTGATCTTCACCTTTGGAAGGAAATCCTCCCTTGGAAACTACCTTGATGATACCGTCGCGGTCTTGAGGTTCCAAACAAACACGGGATGCACGACGGTTTCAGGGACATCCGGAATATTCCAGGTTAGCTATTCTAACTGGACCTATCACACCGCCGTAATAGCATCCGAACCAACAACGAGTTACGTCTTTGCAATGTTAAGCGATCCAACGGGATGGATAGACTTCTACGTTTCCTCAAATAGGGGTTCAAGTTGGACTTACAGGTGGAGCTGGCAGTCCGGACCTTCCTTTACAAGATTCTTTTCGGCATCCTCAAAGGTTGGGGCAACAAGGGGGACAATGTTCTCCTTTGTTGAGAGAAACGACGCCACGGATCCTCTTACAGGTGCGGATAACAAGTATTATATCCTTTACGCGGAATGGGGTAGCTCGCCTGACACGTTTAGGCTATGGTGGTTCGGCTCCACAAGCGGTTATGATTCCCTAACCGGTCCGATAAGCAACGCCTTCTATTGCAGGGGAGCCTGTTCATCTTCAAGGGATAGCGTTTATTTAATGGCATTCAGTAGGAAAACCGCTGGACCAAATTCCTACGTGGTTATAATGAACAAGGGTATAGATACAACTATATGGTCTTCGGTGGTGTTTGATAGTATTAACCTTAGAGCTTATCGCTCACCGTCCGTCGCCTTCGCCCCCCTTGAGGGTAGGACAATAATAAGCGGGGTTTACGACTCCCTAAATATGGGATATGGAGTCCTGAGGGTTTGGGTTTCCGAACCAAACAATACCCTTAACTGGACGAATTGGTTGGGTGCTTCCCTTGACGCATGGGATTCAAGGGACCTTAGAGTTAATATGGGGAATATCCTTGAACCCTACGCTCTAAGCTCAATTGTCAGGTATCCAGCCCCGGGGGACTTTAGGGTGCATATAGCCTGGAGGAAGGTGCAGGGTGCAACCGGAGGAGGAGATGCATGGCATGCGACTCCCAACGTAGCATTTACGGAGGTTAAGGAAAGATCCTCAACATCTTTCCAAACGGGTGAAGTATTTTACGATGTACTTGGTAGGAGGGTTGAAAAACCAAACAAGGGTGTCTTCTTCAAGGTTTCGGGCGGAAAGGTTGAAAAGGTGATATTAAGATAAGTGCCCCTTCAGCTTCTCAAATACCCTTTCGGGCGGATGATGGTTTATGAAAACCCCCGTTCCGAACTCAAAGCCCGCCAAATACCCCCTCCTCGGTATGACCTCAATATGCCAATGGTAATCAAGGTCTCTCGGTGCGGAATGTATTATCAAATTGTAATCCCCTATCCCCAAGATCCCCTTAACAAACCTCACCGCTTTTATAAGGGTTTCCGCCAGATCCCCAATCCTTTCAAATTCATAAAAGTTTCTAATATGCTCCCTCGGGAAAATCCAAAACTCCCTTGGATGTGAAGGTACTTTCGGAACCCCTATAATGATATCCCCCCCAACGTGTAAAAAGTTTTCCTCAAAATTGCAAAGCATACAGTTCCCAAACTTCAAAACTTCAGCTTCCCTCCTCGGTATATCCGGGACGAAGTTCAGGGAAACGAGCTGACTGTGGGGATGTAATATTGATGCCCCCGAAATCTTCCCATAATTCCTAAAAACTATCGTATATTCCCTTTCCCCGTAAAACCTCATCCTATCCATCCAAACCCTTATAATTTCCCCCATATGTTCAACGGAGAATTCGTCTATATCCGAAAGGTGATCCGGACTTTCAACTATTACCTCGTGTATCTCCGCAAAGGGGTACTTGTTTGGAAAGACCCTTATCCTCCAATTTTCATCCCCCACCCTTAATACTTCAGGAGGAGTTAAGTTTTCGTTTCCCGGGCAAAATGGGCAAATAAAATCCTTATCACCCTCGTGGGGTCTCTTTACCCTCTCGGGGGCAAAGATCACCCTTATACCCCTAAAGGGATCCCTACGATCTTCCAAGTTCTTCCAAGAGTTTATCTATATCTTCCTTCGTATGCTTTTCGGTGAAAGCAAAGATCAGGTAGTCCTCCCCCAACTCCTCCACTATGGGACCCACAAGGAACCCCTTTTCTATAAGGCGATCCCTAACTTCCTTAGCCTTTACGGGTGTTTTAACGACCACCTCCCTGAAGTGGAAACCATCAAAGGCAACCTTATATCCCTTGGGCAAATTCTCAATGAAATACTTCGTTTTTGCCAATGTCTTCTTTGCGTTCTCAATAAGTCCCCTTTTACCTATAAGGGCCAAATACACCGTAACCGCAAGGGCGACAAGCTGGTTGTTTGTACATATGTTGCTCGTTGCCTTTTCCCTCCTTATAAATTGCTCCCTTGTCTGCAAGGTTGTCACATACCCCCTCCTCCCATTTGCATCGACGGTTTCCGCCACGATCCTTCCCGGCATCTGCCTTATATGTTTTTTCAAAGAAGAGAAAAGTCCCACGTAAGGTCCCCCAAAGCTCAACGGTATCCCCAAAACTTGCCCTTCCGCTGTCGCTATATCCGCACCCGCCTCTCCGGGTGGGGTCAATATGGCAACCGCAACTGGGTCGTAATGTACTATGTAAATTAAGTTTTTCTCCTTAGCCAAAGAACCCAAAATTTTCGTATTCTCAACTATGCCAAAATAATTGGGGCTCTGAACAACCAGAGAGGCGGTCTCACCATCTATTTTAGATGAAATTTCCACCACATCCGCGGAACCCGAGGGGGTGAAGGAGTATTCTTCAACCTCCGCAAAGTCGGGAAGGTAAGTTTTTATAACCATCTTGTATAGAGGATTGAGGGATTTTGGGATCAGGACTTTATATTTCCTCGTTATCCTAAAAGACATAAGTATTGCCTCCGCAAGGGATGTTCCACCGTCATACATAGATGCGTTCGTCACCTCCATACGCGTTAAATCGGATATAAAACTCTGGAATTCAAACATAGCCTGTAGGGTTCCCTGTGAAACCTCGGGTTGGTATGGGGTATATGCGGTGTAAAACTCCGACCTTAAAAGTATATGGTTTACCACCGCGGGAGTATATACATCGTAAACTCCACCCCCCGCAAAAACTTTCAAATTAAAGGCGTTCTTTAAAGACAGATTGAATAACCTGTTATAAACCTCAACCTCGGATAGTGATGGTAGATCTATGCTTTCTGCAAACTTCTCCTCCCCCGTCGCGTCCTTGAAAAGCTCCTCCTCACTTTTGTACCCAAGTTTTTCTAAAATTTCCTTCCTGTCCTCATCCGAAAGGGAAAGGTATCTCATTGCCCCTCCAGGAACTTCTCGTAATCTTCAGCGCTCATGAGATCAGCCCTTTCCTCAGAGTTTTCCATCCTTATCTTGAATATCCAACCCCTACCATAAGGATCCTGGTTTATCAGCTCCGGCTTCTCCTTAAGCTCGGTATTAACTTCCACCACCTCTCCCGAAAGTGGAGAATATACATCCGCGGCGGTCTTTACCGCCTCTATGGTCGCAACTGCTTCCATCTTCTTCACCTTTTTCCCCACCTCCGGAAGCTCAACATAAACTATATCCCCCAACTGCTCCTGCGCGTAGTCGGTTATCCCAACTATCGCAAACTGTCCTTCTATTTTTGCCCACTCGTGCTCCTTCGTGTAAAGTAGTCCTTCCTTAACTTTCATAGAGAACTGTATTCTAACTCTGAAAAGACCTCCCCTTTTATTCCCTTTAGTACTATTGTTTGTAGTGGATTTTGATAAAATGACAAGCTTATAATATTAACCTATGGTATGGATCCTTGTAGCGTACACGCTCCTTCCAACGGTAAGGATAAGGCCCATAGTGGTGCTGAGCCAGTACGAGGGGCTAAAGGTGGATGGAGAAGAGGGTAAAATGGGAATGGTGAGGGCACTATCGCGAGTCGGCATCACCCCTATCACCCGCGGAGCTCCCATAGCCTCCGACATAAATCTCTTCGGGTTTAAGGGTCAAACCATTACAGTTTCCGTTGATGGGGAGAAGTTCTCAAACGCCTGTCCAAACAGGATGGATGTCCCCATAGTCAGGTTGAACCCAATGGAGGTGGATAGGATAGCAGTGTATCCTCAAGCTACCATTGGTTCCCTACTGGGTGGAGAGATAAGGGCGTTCAGGAGGACCCCTTCTTCCGATCTCAACCTCCTGGGTTTCCTCAATCTTAATGCCCTATCATCAACCGGAGGGGAGGCAGGTTTGGGCTTTGAAGGCTTGAACCAAGGTGCTTACGTAAGGTACTCGCGCCTTACAACCTACAAGAACGGTGAAGGTAAGAATTTGATACCGTAAAGTTTGCGCAGACGTATTACGAGGGCGGATTCATGGGCAAATTCAACGAGTTCTCTTATAACGCGAACGTTTGGCTTTTCAGAGACGTCCTCTTACCATACCTTATGATGGACGAAAGGGAAAATAAAACTTACGCTTTTGGTCTCTCTTGGAAGGGGAACAGGCTTTACGCGAACCTCACGGATCACATAATGGACAACGGACTTAGGAACACTATGATGTATATGAGAAACAACGCGAAGAGGATTAGGGCGGGGTTTACCGGCGAGATCTACGACCTGTACTACGACCATTGGAATGTTAGTATGGAACATAGGCAGATCCCTATGCCAAACTATAGGATGTTCGGGGCAACCCTCGGGAAGTCCTTACCCTTAGGAAATCTTTCCCTGTTCTCCAAGCTTGGCGTAGAATATGCCCTTACGGATAGCGCAAAGGCGAGGGTTTTTGTACCCTTCGCCCTGAGGCTTACCCTATACTCCAAGATCTCTTTTGAAATTTCCTCCTCCTCTCCCGATCCCAAGGAAGTCTTCTTCAGGTTCGATGTCATGCATGGAAACTTTCTTGGAAACTATTCCCTCAAGCAACCCATAAAATTCTCCTTAACTTTTGAAAGGAGCAGTAATTTCCTTGGCTCCTCCGTTATAAATATGTACCTTTTCTCGCACTTCGTGAAGGATTACGTTGAGATCTTGGGAAAGAAGGAGGGGATGACAAGGATCGTAACCTTTGAAAATACGGATGCATTGCTCCTCGGCTATCTCTTTGGGATTTCCTCCGAATACCTCATTCTAAACTCCTCCTACACCTTCGGGAAGAACTTAAAGGCAAACGATTACCTCTCCGAAATTCCCCCTCTCTCCCTATCCTTAACCCTCCAAACCCCAACATTTTATTACACCAAAGCCTTCTTGAGGTTTAACTATAACGACGCGCAAACCAGGGTTTCAAGGACCGCAAATGAAACTCCCGTAACCTCCTATAGGACTTTTGATGCGGGAATAAGGTTCAACTTCGGGAATCTGAAGGCCGAAGTTTCCGTAAACAACCTCCTGAACGAGAACTATTGCACGTATATGAGCTATAGTAGGGATCCCTTTGCTTCGGGGGTAAGGGTTTACGAGCCGGGTAGGACGCTCAATTTCTCCCTATCATCAAGCTTGAGGTAGTTGAAAAATTTTGGGGTTTAGGATTTAAAAGGTTAAAATTGGGGGTTTGGTGGAAAGGAGTGGTAGGGTAAAAGGGCCTCCCCGCTACCCCATCCCCCTTTTTTCTTCCAAATAATACCCGGTGCGATGGAAAAACCTTTACCATCCACGACCTCTTCATTGCCCTTCCCCGAAAGCTTTGATAACTTTTATTACGAAAGGGAGAACGAATTCACGGTTTCCGCATTAAGGAGCATTATTTTAAATCCATCGCATTACAGGATCGCGGTTATATTTGCGCCAGCGGGCATGGGCAAGACCCACTTACTTAAAGCCTGCGCAAACGAATCTTTAAGTTTGGGCGAAAGGGCCGTTTATATTTCATCCTTAAGGATCCTTGAGGAGCTGATATCGGCGTATAGGGAAAGGAGAAAACCCAACTTTGAGTTTTTAAGGGGTAATAAGGTGATCCTCATAGATGATATACACATACTTAAGGGTAGGGGGTTTGCCCTTGAATTTTTGGCAAGACTTATGGATAAGGTGGAAAGCTCGGGAAAGATATTAATTATGGCGGGGCAAGGTAATCCCTCGCAGTTTTCGGATTCTCCTTCCTTTAAAACCCGACTTATGTCAGCCCTTAAGCTAGGCATAAACCCTCCCTCAAGGAAAGTTAGGGAAAAAATATTCATTTCCGCATGCAAGAGATTGGGGATAGATCCGCCCAGAAGGTTAAGGGACTTTGTCGTGGAGAACGTTATAAACCCCAGGGGTATAATCGGCTCCGCAAACAGGCTTGGAGCATATTTTGAAGTGTTCCGATCCTTTCCCGATGACCCAAGCGAGATCCTCGGAGATCTAGTTGAAAGGGAGGATCCTTTTAAGATCTTTGGTAGGGGGAAAGTTGGGAAATACCTTACCGCATATTACCTGAAGATGAAGGGTAAAAAGGCGGAAGAGATAGCGGGAATGTTAAACTGCTCAAGGGCTTCGGTTTATAACTACATAAAAAGGGCAAGGGAGATATTGCAAAAAGATGAGAAGTTGAGGGAAAAAATGGAGAGAAGGAAGCTCCTTTAAACGCTCCCTACCTTGACCTTCACGAATACCGCCGGGGAACTTCCATGACCCGTATGCATGGTTTGACCAGGTTCTCCTTTCCCACAATTTAATAGCCCCCAAAGTTTCCATTCCTCTTCCCCACCTACCGCAACCAAGGAATTCCAGAATTCCGGCGTTATCCCAAAATAGACCACGTTTCTCAATGGTTCCGCAATTTTTCCGTTCCTTATCCTGTATGCCACCTCCGTTGAAAACTGGAAGTTCAACCTCCTTTGATCTATGGACCAGGATTTGTTGTAATCCACAAAGATCCCATCCTTAACCTCGGATATTAGATCCTCAAGGGAACCTTTATCGGGAAGTAAATTTATATTCGTCATCCTCACCATGGGCATCCTGTTGTATGAGGAAGCCCTCGCGGTTCCCCCCGCCCTTTTTAACCCTATTGCCCAAGCGCTATCCCTTGAAGACAAATAACCCGTTAATATCCCACCTGTTATAAGTTCTATCCTTTGTGCTGGGACACCCTCATCATCCCAACCAAATGTCCCCAAACCCCTTGGCGTCTTAGCATCCGCAACTATATTCATAAGGCTTGAACCGTACTTTAATTTCCCAAGTTGATCTATTGTTGCAAAGCTAGTACCCGCATACGATGCCTCGTATCCTATCACCCTATCAAGTTCCAAAGGATGCCCAACGCTTTCGTGGATTTGTAAAGCCATCTGATGCGTCCCCACCACCAACGTGGTTTCCATCTCACTTATCCTTCCCGCCTTAGCAAACATCACCGCCTCCTCGCTTATCCTCTCCGCATTTCCAACAAAGTCCATCTCCTCGACTATTTCATAGCCCCCCTGAAGGTGATTCCCGCCGTGAGGCGCAGGGTAAGACCTGCTCTGCAAATTCCCATCCACCAAAACCCATATTACGTATCCCCCTCCGCTCTCGTATATGGTTTGCTTTATCCTAGAACCTTCGGTGTTTAGAAAGTATTTTTCCGTCTTAAAGAAGTTTAGGAAGGCCCCCCTTGAGACCGCGAATTTGTTTTTCGAAAGGATATCGTCCGTCCTCACGAGGAGGTCTATCTTCTCTTCTAAAGGAACCTCAAAGGGATCCTTCTCAATTTGGGTTATATACTCGCCGATATGTTGCCCCTCGGATAAAAATGGATACTCCTTTCCCGAGAACCTATAAGATGCCTTTGCGAACTCTATCGCCCTTTCCGCCGTTTTCACAATATCATCTATAAAAGTGGAACTAGTGGAGGCGAATCCAACGCAACCCTTATAAACCGCCCTTATCCCTATCCCCTCCTCTACATCCTCATCTATGGATGATATTATTCCGTTTTCAAGGTTTATGCTTTGCCTCTTTATCCTCACAAATCTTACCTCACCGTAATCCACTTCCTTCAATCTCTCAAGGGCAACCTCAAGAACTTTCTCCATATCGGAATTCTAACGGGGTTTTAGCCTGTAAACCCTCCCCGTCCTGTCCGCGCTAACCACCGCAAAAAGTCCATCAAACCAAACCCCATCCATAACCCAATGAAAGAACTCCTCCGACTCAAAGAGCAAGTTTCTCTTTATATCCCAAAGATAAACCCTCTTCCCTTTACCTCCAAATATCACCTCGTCTCCACCCTGGGAAACCGAAAGGAACATAAAGCCACTTCCCCTAAGCTCCCTTAAAACCCTCCAATCTCTATCGTCGTAAATTTTCAAACCCTCATCCGCAAGGACGAAAACCTTTCCAGACGGGGACCATTTTATATCCTTAACTTCGGACTGAAACCTATCCAAAACCCTATAAGGCTTCATCAGTTCCACGCTCCAAACCTCTACCTTTCCATCGCAGGATCCGGTTATAAAAAATCTCCCATCGGGCGATACATCACCCGCAACTAAGGGACATCCCGTCCTCGCCTGAGCTTCAACGACAGAATCGCTAAAAATCCTTATCAGGGCAACCCCTTTATTTTGGATAGCCAAGAGCTTCTTTCCATCTGGGAACCATACAACCTTATTCGTAAAGGATTCGTTTTTAAAAGAAAACACTTCATTTCCCGATGGTGTCAAAACCGCGACCATATCCCCACCCACAGCTATATATGTACCACTTGGGGAAACCCTTACATCAACCGCTTTAAAATCCAACTTAAAACTGTTCTTGAGGGAAGGACCAGTATCCGACCAGATATAAACGTAATTCCTTTCGTCCAAGGATACTATTCCTATTTTCCCCGCATCAACGGAGAGAACCGGAAAGCGATGGGTAAATGTCCAGAGGATCTCCAAGGGGGAATTATAACCCTTACTTTCATCCCTTATAATACTCACTATGCGACTTTTCCCCTTATTAGTGGTGGGGTTCCTCTCCTGCGCCTCCCTGCCTCCTAAAGGGGCGGTGCCGGATGTAATAGAGGTCAGGTTCAAATCAAGTAAGGATTCAATAATTAGCAAGTTCAAGTCCGTAATTTACGATAACAGATATACCGTGGCAACATATTCCGTTGATGAGGGGATAATAGAGACGGATTGGAAAGAGATTAAAAGGGGTGCCCACTCATCCTTTGGTTCTTATATCTTTCAGGGGGTTAAGGCTTCATGGATAAAGGTCATTGCATACGTTGGACAGGTCCCGGGTGACACATTAAACTACATTAAAATACAGGGGTTGATCAGGATAGTGGGAACCAGACCTTGGGACAACGAGATACAAGTAAGGCCGATAAAGAAGGGGACGCCGTATTATAAGGAGCTTGAAAGGTTGATAGTTAGCTTGGAGGAGAGGCTTGGGGAGAAAGGAAATTACGAGGCTATGAAAAGGGAGGTTTTGCTAAAATGAAAATGAAGGGGCTATTTTCATTAATTTTTGTTTTTGTGCCTTTGTACGTTTTTGCCAGCTGTCCCGAACCACCCAAGGGTATCCCCAATAACCCCCTCGGTGAAGGTTTTGCCTTTGCCTTTCCGAGCGTAGTTGCGTTGGAGGGAAACGAGACTAGACCGGCTGTTTTCTATAAGGTGCATAGGAGTGATATAGTGGAAATTTACGATCCTTTTGGGGTACTCGTGAAGAGGTTTGAACCGGGGGATAGGAACGAGGTCATAGGTGGAACTTACTATAGATGTGCCTACAAATGGTATGGGGAGAGCGGAACTGGTAAACCTGTATCCCCGGGAATATATCTTGCGGTCCTGAGGTTTCAGGCGGGTGGAGCTCTCGGTGGAAGCGCGCGTAGGCAATACGTGCTTGTTAAGGTTCCACCAAAATTGAGGTAGGAATATGATAACCTTAATCGTTTCCCAGTTAGGAACGGGTGGAATACCCGGATATATCTTCGCGTACGCCATAGGGGCTAGGCCTTACGGTTTTGGCAGGGCATTTACAGGTCTTGCGGATGATGCGGAGGCGATTTACTTCAACCCGGGTGCCCTAGCCTTTTTACAAAGGGTGAATGCCACCGCAGGGTACTTCCAGCTTCCAATTTCGGATTTTACATACTATTACGCCGCCTTCACTTTCCCTACTGCAACCTTCGGGAGCTTTGGAATAACGGTCATTCAACTTCAAAACCCGACGAGGGATCAGGGGGCGATATTCTACGATTCCCTAATTTGTAGAAGTTTTGAGGATGGGATATGCGTTGATAGCGTTATAGCTTACACGGATTTTCCTAGTCCCGAAAACAACGATAGAACACCTTTCAACGCCGGGCTTTTAGCTTACTCAAAATCCTTTTCAAGGTACATCTCCATAGGTGCCGCCTTGGAGCTTGCATACCATAGGGTCTATCAATCCTCCCCATCGAGCGCTGGGATAATGGTGGGCATGATGTTTGTCCCAAACCAGTATTTTTCTTTTGGCGTAGTGGGACAGCACTTTATTCCCCCCAAGGAAAGCTACCTTATAACCTCGCAAACTTATCCCCAGATCTGGAGATTTGGTATAGGCTTAAGGCCCTTCAACTGGATAAACCTCGTGGTTGATGGAGCTTACTCAACTTACTATAACGGGTTCAAGTTTTACGGTGGAGGAGAAGCAAGGCTATTATCTTTCCTGTACGTAAGGGGAGGGATAAATTACGAGGAGGTTTCCGGTGGGGGTAGTTTTGAGTTCACGATCAGGGATATAATATTCAGGTTGGACGGTACTTACACATTTAATTACGCATCAAATGGCGTTTATAAGGAGTATTTGCAGTTTTCTGGGACGATTAAGTTTGGAGGTTACAGGGTTTGGGCGGATGCGGATCCAAAGCTTATATCCCCCACCGAAGGGGAAGCGAATATAGCATTTATATATATCCACACTTTCCCAAGACAGAACGTTGAAAGCTGGGAATTTATAATAAAGAAGCAGACGGGGGAGGTGGTGAGGACGTTTTATGGGGAGGGGGAACCTCCCGTCAGGATAGAGTGGGACGGAAGGGACGATGCGGGTAGGATCGTGCCCCCAGGAAATTATAATTATCACTATAGGGTTGTGGATTCGGGGGGAGAGGTTTACGAGCGCTCGGGGTACCTTTTAACGGTTAAAAGGGTGGAGGTTTGGTAAGATGGTAACCTTAATTTTTGCGATGTCTTATCAGGATTTTTACAGGGCATATAAGGATGCGGAGGAGCTCTTCAGGAAGGGGGATTATTCCAAATCCGAAAAGATATACAGGAAAATCCTAAGGGACTCTTACAAGTACGGCTTTGGGAACGAGACGAGGTACAGGATAGCGGAAGCCCTATTCAATCAAGGGAAGTTTGACGACGCAATAAAGGAATGGGATAAGCTTTCAAAGGAGAGAGACATAAAGGGAACGTACCTTGATCAGGAGATAGCGTACGCTGTCGCCCTCGCTTACGCCATAAAGGGCGATGTAAATATAGCAAAGCAAAAGCTTTTGGCTTTGCAAAACTACCCTTACTACAAAAACTCCGATAGGACAAAGTTCCTTGATGGTGTAATAGCGTACAGGGAAGGAAAGTTCATAGAAGCATCCGAGAAGCTTGCAAGAGCCCAAAGTGTTCAAGAGGCGAGATTCTATTATGCCAGAACATTGGCGATCTTAGGAAGGCCCCTTGATGCGGTGGCAATTTACAAAGGGCTCCTTGAGGATTATTCCGGGACACCGCAGGAGGCACTCATAAATTATGGGATAGTTGAGGCTAACTTCATTTATGGGGACTACAAGGCCACATCGGAGCTTGCGGACGCCTTCACAAAGAGGTTTCACGGGCACAAGCTTTCGGATTATGTGCAATACTTCTGGGGAATATCCCTTTACAGAATGGGGATGGGGGAAGGAGGTAAGAGGGACAGCACCCTCCTACCTAAGGCCCTTGAAAAACTAACTTTGCTTACTAGAAAGAGGAATTTTGAACTTGCGGGTCTTGCGGCGTACTTTGTCGGGAACATACAGCTTGCCCTCAAGCAGTACGACGAAGCTTTAACATACTATCAAACCGCCCGTTCAAGGGCAAACGATCAGGTGGTGTCCTTTATTTCTGTCTTAAGGCTTGCTCAAACTTATTATTACAAAGGGGATACAAACAACGCTTATCTACTTGCCAATCAGGTGGGTTCTTTCCCCTTATCCTTGGAAGAACAGGGTATAAGCGAATATCTAACGGGAGCCATACACTACCTTTTAAGGAAATACCCCAAAGCCATGGAGCAGTTCCAGTTCCTAATAGAGAACTATCAGAGGTCCTATTTCAGGAGACCCGCCATGGCAATGATGATCTTCGCCCTCATAAACCAGAAGGAGTTTGAGGCCGCGATGGCCAGGGGAAACCTTTACAACGAGGAAGTGTCGAGGGATACGGTGTTTAGCATTTGGAACTCCTGGTTCGTTCATGCGCTGGCGGAGGCGCACTATTACAATAAGGATTATGCCACAGCGGAGAAGCTATATAACCTAAACCTAAAATACGGTCTATCAAAGGACCTCATAATCCTCTCCAGGCTTGGACTCGGTTGGGTTTATATACATCAGGACCGCCTTGATGATGCCTTGGCCCAGCTAAACGCCATAGCGGGTCAATCCCCCGATACCTCCGTGGTTATGGCAACCTTTCTGGGTATAGGTGTTGCGGAGTTCAATAAGGGTAGGTACGTAGATGCCTTCGGTAGGTTCTATGCGGTTTACAACTTTGCTCCCGAGAGGGAGGAGGTTGCCTCAGAAGCCCTTTACTATTCCGGGCTTGCAGCAAAGGCGGCGAAATCTTATGGGGATGCGGTGAGGAACTGGGATATGACGATGCAAAAATATCCCAGACAACCCAAATCCTGCGATGCGGCCTTCTCGTCGGGTGAGCTTTACAAAATGGCGGGACAATTTGACGACGCTATATCCCGTTTCCGTTGGTTCTTGGAGCGTTGCCCGGATCATCCGCAGGTTCCAAGGGCCCAGTTTTGGATAGGAGAGTCCTACGAGGGTAAGAAGGATTGGGAGGCGGCAAGGCAGGAGTACGAAACCTTCCTTAATAAATTCCCCAACCATGAGATTGCGCCCAAAGCCAAAAATGGGCTTGAAAGGGTATATTTCAGGCTAACCGAGCAGGATCCCTCTTACCTTGAGAAGTTCCTCGAGAGGTTTCCAACGAGCAACATAGCCGCCCTTGCGCTTTACAAGGCCGCCGCGGATGCCATGAACGCGGGGGATGAGATAAAGGCCGCCGACCTCTTCTTCCGTTTGGGTAACGAATACCCCAAGAGCGATAAAGCCGCCGAGGCGCTCTATTATGCGGGTACCCTTTACCTTAAGAACAAGAAGTTCAGGGAATCTCTTGAGGCCTTTAAGAAGTACAGAGATTTCTATCCCGATGGTCCGCAGGCGGAGGATGTATTCTATTACACCGCAACAGCCCACCTTTCCCTTCAGGAGTACGATCAGGCTATAAAGTCCGCCCAAAATTTTGTCAAGAGGTTCCCGAACAGCCAAAGGGTTCCGGATGCCTATAGAATCATGGGTGTGGCTTATAACGAGATGGGGGACACGAGGAACGCGGTCAGGGCCTTCAGGCAGGCCGCGGATCTATATAGACAGCAGGGTAGGGCCGCGGAGGCCCAACAAATGGAAGATATTATTAAACA
>Ga0079995_1070861_pt1 | contig 54323 bp, 53 predicted proteins | sample FaiFalFF_MnMetaG_2_FD_69198 | JGI IMG/M metagenome (GOLD analysis project Ga0079995, IMG submission 69198) | Freshwater microbial communities from Yellowstone National Park, Wyoming, USA - Fairy Falls C (FF_Mn_C) (SPADES assembly) (version 4) | ecosystem: Environmental > Aquatic > Freshwater >... | reverse complement strand
GTCGCGCCAGCGGCACGCGCCGGGTAGCCATGTGCGGTCGTGATAAGCGCTGAAAGCATCTAAGCGCGAAGCACGCCCCAAGATGAGGCCACCCACCGGGTCAACCGGGTAAGGCCCCAGGGAGACTACCTGGTAGATAGGCCGGAGGTGGAAGCGCGGCAACGCGTGGAGCCTACCGGTACTAATCGGCCGAGGGCTTGAAGGGAGCTCCCCTTCGGGGGCAGCTGAAAGGAGCTGGGCGCCGGTCCCTTGCGTGCGGCGAGGTGTGGGACGCTGGAAGCAGCCGCGGTTCTGTCAAGGCACCGTCCGTTGAGGCTGCCTGCTTCCGGCGCCGTGCTGTTTGGGTTTCCCGGTGGCAATGCCGGAGGGGCCACACCCGTTCCCATCCCGAACACGGAAGTTAAGCCCTCCAGGGCCGATGGTACTGCGCTGGCAACGGCGCGGGAGAGTAGGTCGCTGCCGGGAGTGCTGTGAGGGGAGAGGTACCGTACCTCTCCCCTCCGCGTTTTTCGGGGGTCACTCCCAAGACCAGTTCCGGTACTGCTCCCGGAGCTTGGCCTTCTGGAACTTCCCCGCGGAGGTCTTGGGGATCTCCTCCGCGAAGACGAAGGCGTCCGGCAGCCACCACTTGGCGAACCGGGGAGCCAAGAACTCCCGGAGCTCCTCCGGGGTGGCTCGCTGGCCCTCCCGCAGGACCACCACGGCCAGGGGACGTTCGCCCCACTTGGGGTGGGGGACGGCCACCACCGCGGCCTCCTTCACCGCGGGGTGACCCATCAGGGCGTTCTCCAGGTCCACGGAGCTGATCCACTCGCCTCCGGACTTGATGAGGTCCTTGGTGCGGTCCACGATCTTCACGTAGCCCTCCGGGTCGATGGTGACCACGTCCCCCGTGCGGAACCACCCGTCCGGGGTCCACTTGTCCGCGTCCTCCCCCCCGTAGTAGGAACCCGCGATCCACGGCCCGCGGACCTGCAACTCGCCCATGGTCTGGCCGTCCCACGGGACCTCGCCCTGGTCGGACACGGCGCGGATTTCCACCAGAGGGGCAGGCAGGCCCTGCTTGGCCCGGTAGGCGTACTGCTGGTCCTCCGGGAGTTCCTGCAGCGTGCTCTTCAGCCGGCTCACCGTACCCAAGGGGCTCATCTCCGTCATCCCCCACGCGTGGAGGACGTGCAGCCCCAGTTGGTCGTAGGCACGGATCATGGATTCCGGGGCCGCGGAGCCGCCCACCACCATGGTCCGCAGCGTGAGCTTCCACCGCCCCGGTTCCTTGCGGAGGGCGTCCAGCACCCCCAGCCAGATGGTGGGGACCCCCGCGGTGAGGGTCACTCCCTCCGCCTCGAAGAGGTCCAACAGGCTCGTGGGGTCCAGGTGGGGGCCGGGGAACACCTGCTTGCACCCCAGCAGGGTCGCGGCGAAGGGGATCCCCCAGGCGTTCACGTGGAACATGGGGACCACGGGACACACCACGTCTCGCTGGCTCAGCCCGATGGCGTCCGGCAAGGCGGCTGCCAGGGTGTGCAGGACGAGGGAGCGGTGGCAGTACACGACTCCCTTGGGTTTCCCGGTGGTGCCGGAGGTGTAGCACATCCCCACGGGTGCGTCCTCGTCCAGGGGCGGGTACTCCCACGAACCCGTGGCGCTGGCCAGCAGGTCCTCGTAGCTCTCGCAGCCCGCGGGGAGGGGCCTGCCGCTCAGCGGGACCACGAAGACCCGCTCAAAAGAGACCTCGGGCCGGAGCTGTTCCCACAGGGGGAGGAGGACGTCGTCCACGAGGAGGAACCGGTCCTGGGCGTGCCGTGCGATGTACGCGATGTCGGAAGGGTGCAGGCGGAGGTTGAGGGTGTGGAGGACTCCCCCCGCGCAGGGGATCCCGAAGTACGCTTCCAGGTGCGCGTGGTGGTTCCACATCAAGGTGGCCACCCGGTCCCCGGGCCGCAGGCCGGCCCGCTGCAGGGCTTCCGCCAAGCGCCGCGCCCGCCTGTGGAAGTCCGCGTAGGTGTACCGGTGGAGGGACCGATCCGGCATCCGCGAGACGATCTCCACCTTCCCGAAGAGCTTCGCGGCGCGCTCCAGGAAGTGCGGGAGGGTCAAAGGAACCCGCATCATGGTGTGCTGGAGGCTGCTTGTCGTCTGCACGCTTCCACCCCCTTTGCGCCCCGCCTTCGCCGGGGCGGGCGGGAAACCCTTCCGAACGATCGGTCGATGCGCCACAGGGGAGGCTACCGCTTTCCCGCCAACTCCTCCAGCAACCGGCCCAGGGCCTCCAGCTCCCGCTGAAAGCCCGCCAGGTCCCCTTGGCGGAGCAAAGCCTGGGCCCTCCGGAAGCGCTGCAGGGCCAGGTCCGCGAGACCCTCCCGGCGCTGCCCCGGCTGCGGCGGGGGCGGTTGGGGACCGCCGCCCACGGCCTGGGAGAGGGCTTCCTCCAGGGTGGGCGCCATGGCCACCCGGGGACCGTGGGTGACCACCACCCGCCGGAGCTCGGGCAGCTGGCTGCGCTCCGCCTGGAGGAAGAGGGGCTCCACGTACAACAGGCTTCGTTGGACGGGCACCACCAGCAGGTTGCCCCGGATCACCCGGGAGCCCTGCTGGTTCCAGAGAGTCAGCTGCTGGCTGATGGAGGGGTCCTGGTTGATGCGGGACTCGATCTGCATGGGCCCGAACACCACCCGGTCCTTGGGGAAGGTAAACACCCACAACTCGCCCAGGTGCGGAGGGTCGTTCCGGGCCGCGAGCCACGCCACCATGTTGTCCCGGCGCTGGGGTGTCATGGGCAGGATCAAGACGAACTCCGGCCGGGCGGACTCCGCCCCCGGCAGGCGCAGGGTGACGTAGTAGGGCTCCACGGGTTGGGGCCGGTCCGCGAAGATCTCGTTGGCCACCGCCCAGCTGTCCTCGCGGTTGTAGAACACCTGGGGGTCCCGCATGTGGTAGGTGGCGTACACGTGCGCCTGGACCTCGAAAAGGTCCACGGGGTACCGCAGGTGCGCCCGCAGGGAGGGCGGCAGCTCCGACAGGGGCTGGAACAGCCCGGGGAAGATGCGGGCGTACACCCGGGCCACGGGGTCGGAGGGGTCCGCCAAGTAGAACCGTACCGTGCCGTGGTAGGCGTCCACCACGGCCTTGACGGAGTTCCGGATGTAGTTGAAAGAGCCTACGGGCTGGCTGTACGGGTAACGGTCGCTGGTGGTGTACGCGTCCACGATCCAGAACAGGCGGCCGTCTGCCACCACCGCGTACGGGTCCCGGTCGTAGCGCAGGAAGGGGGCGAGCCGGTGCAGGCGTTCGGGCACGGCCCGGGCGAAGAGAACCCGGCTGGAGGGCGTGAGGTCGGTACTGAGCAGGATCCGGGCGTCCCCGAATCGGGTGGCGAAGGCCAGCCGCCGCAGGGCGCCCCGCAGGGGGATCCCTGCCCGGCCCTGGTACCGGGTGGTGACGTTCTCGTCCCCCCGCGGGTAGTCGAACTCCGGCACCCGGGTGTCCACGATGACGTAGTGGCGGGTGAGCTCTCCGAAGTACACCTCCGGGCGGTGCAGCTGGAGCTCCGAGAACTCCGCCCGGGGCGGGATGTCCCGCACCCACAGCTCCGGCAGCCCCTCCGCGGACACCCGGTGCACCGGGGCCGCCACCACGCCGTACCCGTGGGTGTACACGAGGTGCTGGTTCACCCAGGTGCGGGCCTGAGGCGGCAGGCGCGTGGGGTCCAGCTCGCGCACCGCCAGCATGAGCTGCTGCTGGCGGCCCCGGACCCAGTACCGGTCGATGTCCACGTCGGAGAAGGTGTAGTAGGCCCGCAGGCTCTGCAGCTGGCGGTAGGTCTCCAGCAAGGGCCGGTAGTCCCACAGCCGGATGTTTTCCAGGGTGTCCCGCTGGGCTTCCAGGGCCGCGGGGTCCAGGGTGTCCTGGGGGTCGAAGGGGACGGTGCGGACCCGGTGCAGGTCGTAAGCCCGCAGGGTGGCCTCGATGTGCCTGCGGAGGAATGGGGCCTCCCGGGTGAGCTCCGCGGGCGCCACCACCAGCTGCTGGACGACCGCGGGGACTACGCCCACCCCCACGAACCAGGCGCCCACCATCACCGCCAGCACCCCCGCGGCGAAGCGGAGGGTCCGCAGCCACACGTTGGAAAAAAGCAGCGCCGCGCACACCACCGCCAGGACGCTCAGGAGGTTCAAGGCGGGTAGACGCGCGTGGGCGTCCGCGTACGTGATCCCGAACACCAGGCCCCGTTGGGAGGTCAGGAGTTCGTACGCGTCCAGGCGGAACCCCGCGGCCCGGACCAGGAGCAGGAGGCCGGCCAGCAGAGACAGGTGCGCCCGGGCGCCCGGCGGCAGGGCCCACAGTCCGCGGAGGCTCGGTCGGGCGGTGGCGGCCGCGAGGTACACGAAGAGGCTCACCACCGCGGCCACCAGGAGCCAGCCCCACGCCAGGTGCTGCAGGAACCGCGCGAAGGGCATCCGGAAAAGGTAGAAGGAGACGTCCAAGCCGAACACGGGGTCTCGCTCCCCCGCGGGCAGGGCGTGGAGGAACTGCTGGAAGGCCACCCACTGCCCGGTGCTGGCGAGCCCCGCCACAGCCGCCACCGCGGCGCAGCCCAAGCCCAACCACCTGCGCAGACCCGGCCTGGGGATGTACCGGGTGCCGTCCAGGCGGAGTTCGATGCGCGCGGGCGGAGGGAGGGCGCGGGAGGCCACCCGCAGGTTCACGTACAGGATTGTCCACACCACCGCGGCCACGAAGGCGAACAGCCCCGCCTGCGACAGCGCCGGCACCCAGAAGACCCTCGGGTACCCCAGTTCCACGAACCACAGCCAGTCCGTGTACCACCGGGCCACGGTGGGCCAGACCACCAGGGCTGCGGCCAGAAGGACGAGGAGGATCACGCGCCAGCCCACGGACTACCTCCCCCCGTGCGCCGTCCACCGACCCTCCCGGTAGCGGTACACCCGGACGCGGCCGGCGGCAGGGTCGAAACCGTGTGCAGCCTCCAACTCCCAACCTCCCCGGTAGGAGGCCACCACCACGGTGGTCCCCGAGGGGAGCCCGGCGTCCTCGAGGGACCTGGCCAGGTCCGGCAGGCTCTCGAGGGCGGTACCGACCTCCGAGGGACGGGAAGGGACGAAGCGGGCGCGCAGGATCACCGAGCCCACGTCCCACCGGAGCTGGAACTCGGGGTGGGGCTTGGAGCAGGCCCGGAACAGCTGGCAGAGGGCTTCCCGGGCCGGCCGGGCGGCCTCGGAACGCAACAGGTCCAGGAGGCTGCGCAACTCGGTCACGTCCCGGAAGGCGCCCAGGCTCAGGAGCACGGAGGCAGGGGCGTGGGCGTCCGCGCGCAGGAACTGCATGGTCCGGGCGGGGAGCAGGGCCTTCCACGCGTCCCGGACCCTCTGCACCACCTCCCGGGGGAAGGCGGTCTCGTCGTAGCCCAGGACCAGGCCGTTGGGTTGGTGGAACCGGCGCACGTCCCGATGATACCCTGCCCACCGGACCGAGCGCAGGCTGTGGTAGACTGCGGACGAAGAGCGCTCAGAGCCTGCGGTACGGAGCGGGACCGCCACAACCGCGGGGGCGGTCTCCAGGCCGGGTCTGGGAGCTTGAGGTGCGGGATGCCCACGCGGGAAGAGATCGTGGAGGTGCTGAAAACCTGCTACGACCCGGAGATCCCGGTGAACATCTGGGACCTGGGCCTGATCTACGACATCGCGCAGGAGGACGGGAAGGTCAAGATCCAGATGACCCTGACGGCCCTGGGCTGCCCCATCGGCCCGGTGCTGGCGGAGGAGATCCGGGACAAGGTGGGCCAGCTGCCGGGGGTGGAGGAGGTGGAGGTGGAGATCGTGTTCTCGCCCCCGTGGACCCCGGAGCGGCTGACGGACGAAGGCCGGCTGGCCCTGCAGAGCATGGGGTACCCGGTCTGACGTTTCCCGGAGGTGGCCCGACCGGGCATGGCCAAGCGCAAGGAGGTTCCCAAGGCCCCGAAGAAGGTGGCGGACCGGCTGTGGCCCTGGTTCTTCGGGGCCGTGGTGGTGCTGGGGGTGGCGGTGGTGGCGTACGCCATCCGGTCCCGGCCCCCGTACCCCCGGGCAGGCGCGCACTGGCACGCGCCCTTCACCGTGGAGGTGTGCGGCCGGGCCCTCGCCTTCCCTCCCAGCCCCGGCAACATCCACACCCACGGGGACGGGGTGATCCACGTGCACCCGGAGACGGACGAGGAGGGCCGTCAGGCCACCCTCCGCACCTTCTTCCAGTCCATGGGCGTCACCCTCACCTCGGACACCCTCACCCTGCCGGACGGGAAGCGGTTCCGGAACGGCGACCCCTGCGGGGACCGGCGGGGCCGCCTGCGGGTGTGGATCAACGACCGGGAGGTGGGGGTGGAGGAGTTCCTCCGTTACTACCCCCAGAACGGGGACCGCATCCGGGTCCGGTTCCAGTGAGGGGAGCGTGGGCGCGCGGGAAGGGCCGGTGAGCCGTTCCGGAAAAGGTCGGTGGGGAGACGGGGCCCGCCTACGCGGACGCCATGCGGTGGAACAGAGCCTCCAGCCGGGGCCCCAGGTGCACCGGGTAGGGGCCGTCCCGGAGGCTCCGGAGGGGTTCCGGGAGGGCCCGTAGCCGGCTGGCGGCGCGGGCCCTGGCTTCCTGCAAGCCTTCCCGCACGGACCGCACCCCGCCCACCATGACCTCCACCAGGAGCGGCTCGGCCCCCGGGGGGCCGGGCTCGTCCGCCAGGGTGATGACGTCCTCGGACAACACCCCGTCCCGGTACACGCGCCACACCTGTTTCCGGCCGGGCAGGGTGACCTTGCCCGTGCTGCGTTTGATCCGGTAGCCGCTTTGGTCCTCCACCAACTTGTACACGCCTCCCAGGGCGGGGGCGTCGTAGGACGTCCCCATCTCCGTGCCGACCCCGAAGGCGTCGATGGGGGCCTGGGCCTCCACCAGGTCCGCGATGCGGTACTCGTTGAGGTCTCCGCTGGCCAGGATCTGGACTTCGGGGTGGCCGGCTTCGTCCAGGATGCGCCGCACCTGACGGCTCAGCTCCAGCAGGTCCCCGCTGTCGATCCGGACGGCCCGGAGCCGGTGCCCGGAGGCCCGGAGTTCGTCCGCCACCTGCGCCGCCAGACGGGCCCCCTCCAGGGTGTCGTAGGTGTCGATGAGGAGGACGCACTGGTCGGGGAAGTGACGGGCGTAGGCGCGGAACGCGTCCAGCTCGCTGTCGAAGGACATGACGTAGGAGTGGGCCATGGTACCGTACACGGGGATCCCGTACACCATCCCCGCCAGGACGTTGGACGTCCCCACGCAGCCCGCCAGGTAGCTGCTGCGGGCCACCTTCAGGGCCGCGTCCACCCCGTGGTCCCTCCGGGGGCTGAAGTCCACCACCGGGCGCCCCCGGGCGGCCAGGACCACCCGGGCGGCCTTGGTGGCCACCATGACCTGGAAGTTCACCTGGTTGAGGAGGAACGTCTCCACGATCTGGGCCTCGATGCGCGGCGCGGTCACCTGCAACACCGGCTCGGGGGGGAAGAACACCTCGCCCTCCGGGAGGGCCCGGACGTCCCCCGTGAACCGGAACCGGCGGAGGTAGTCCAAAAACTCCGCGTCGAACAGGCCGAGGCTCCTGAGGTAATCCAGGGCCTCCGGGCTGAAGTGCAGGCCCTCCAGGTAGTCCAGGACGGTCTCGAGGCCCGCGCTGAGGAGGAAGGTCCGGTTGGGGGGCAGGGCCCGGACGAACAGGTCGAAGGTGGCGGGCTCGTTCTTGCCCTCCCGGAAGTAGCACTGGGCCATGGTGAGCTCGTACAGGTCCACCAGCAGGCCCACCGTGTCGGGGGTCACGAACTCTCGGCTTCCGCGCGGCATGGGTCCTCCTCCCGGACCCCCCCAAAAATCGCTGTCGCGATTTTGGGGACCCCGGTCTCCTTCCGTTCGGGGGTTTTCCGGGACACGCTCCGACACCGTCCGGCAAGAATGGTACGCCCGCCGGCGCGGGCGCGCACCCTTGCCCGGAAGCCCCCTGCCCGGTAGACTACGGTTCGGCGGGAGCGGGGGCGTGGTGTAGCCAGGTTAACACACCGGCCTGTCACGCCGGAGATCGCGGGTTCAAATCCCGTCGCTCCCGCCAGAAGGGCCTGGGTAGCTCAGGTGGTAGAGCAGGGGACTGAAAATCCCCGTGTCGGGGGTTCGACTCCCTCCCCAGGCACCACGGCGAGGGGTGTGACCACCGCCTCCGTGCACCTTCACGGCCCGGTGCCGCGGGGGAGCTCGCGGGCCAGCTGGGCCCACAGGGCGCCGCGACCCTGGGGGTCGAAGGGGAGGTAGGGGGTCAGGCGGTCCGCCAGGCCCGCGTACCGGGCCTGCAGGGCGCGGCCCAGCCCGGGAAGCTCGCACACCACCGCGAAGGCGTGCAGCATCTCGTCCGTCACCAGCTTCGGCATCTCCTCCCACCGCTGGGAGGCCGCCAGCTGGGAAAGCCCTCGGGCTGCGTCTTCCCAGCCGTGGAGGGCCAGGACCGCCCGGTAGGAGGGGGTGGACGCGTAGAAGGCGATCTGGGAGCGCACGAACTCCGCTTCCTCCTCGGTGGTGGCCACGAAGCAGTTCACGGAGACGGCGACCTCGGACCTCCTGCGGCCGGCCCGGGAGGCTCCTTCCTCCAGGGCGGGCAGAATCACCTGCCGGAGGTACTCGGGGCTGTGGAGGGGGTGGACGTGGAAGCCCTGGGCGACCTGGCCGGCCAGACGGGCAAGCCCGGTGTTCACCCCCGCCAGGTACACCGGGATCTCGGGGTGGGAGATGGGCCCCGGGTTGAAGAAGGGGGACATGAGGGTCAGGCGGTAGTAGCGGCCTTCGAAGCGCAAGGGCTCCCCCGTCTGCCAGCAGCGCCAAAAAGCCCGCAGCGCCAGCACCTGCTCCCGCAGCTTGCCCACCACCGACTCCGGCCACGGCATGCCGAACCGGCGCTCCACGTGGGCGCGGACCTGGGTGCCCAGGCCCAGGATGAACCGACCCCCGCTGGCCTGCGCGAGGTCCCAGGCGGTGTAGGCGAGGGTGGCGGGGCTGCGGGCGAAGGCGATGGCCACCGCGGTGCCGAAGGCCAACGTGCCCGTGTGTTCGAACACCAGAGGCCCGGGCAGGAACGGGTCGTGCTGCGTCTCCGTGCTCCACAGGCAGGCGATCCCCAGCTCCTCCGCCGCCCGCGCCAGGCGGGGCACTTCCCCCAGGGGGCAGTTGGGCAGGGTCGCGTCGAGGATCACACCAAGGACTTCGGCTCCCGCGTGCACGAACCCTGCCTGCGGTACACTCGGAGGCGTGGGAACCGAAACGGCGCGAGGGACCTTGGTGCTGGCCTCCACCTCCCCGCAGCGGCGGGCCATCCTGGCGCAGCTGGGGATTCCCTTCGAGGTGGTCCCGCCGCCGTACGAGGAGGACGACGGACCCACCCGGGACCCTGTGGGGATGGTGAGGTCCCACGCCCAGGGCAAGGCCCGGTCCGTGTTGCCTGTGGCCGCGGGCCGCCCCGTCCTGGGCGTGGACACCACCGTGGTCCTGGACGGACGCTCCTGGGGCAAGCCCGCTACCGCGGAGGAGGCCGCCGCCATGCTGCGCATGCTGTCAGGCCGCACCCACCAGGTGGTCTCCGGGCTGTGCCTGCTGACGGAGGAGTGGGAGGAGCTGCACCACGAGACCACCTCCGTGTGCTTCCGCCACCTGGACAGCCGGGAGATCGACGCATACGTCCGCAGCGGGGAGTGGCGCGGCCGGGCGGGAGGCTACGCCATCCAGGGCCGGGCTTCCGCCTTCGTGCGGGCGGTGGAGGGCGACTTCTGGAACGTGGTGGGCCTGCCCGCGCCCCTCCTGGCGGAGGTCCTCCTGCGCCGGCTGCCGGACCTGTACCCCCCGGAGGAACCGTGAGGCAGGTGGCTGTCTTCGACGCGTACGGGACCCTGTTCGACACCCAGGCCCTGGCGGAGTCCGCGGAGGCGCAGTTCCCAGGCCGGGGCGCGGAGCTGGTGCGCGTGTGGCGCGCCAAGCAGCTGGAGTACACGTGGCTGCGCAGTCTCATGGGCCGGTACGAGGACTTCTGGGCCGTCACCCGGGCCAGCCTGGAGTTCGCCTGTGAGGCCCTGGATCTGCCCTTGTCGGGCCCCGCACGGGACCGGCTCCTGGAGGAGTTTTTGCGAGTGCCCGCCTTCCCCGACGCCCCTCCGGCCCTTTCCCAGCTGCGCGCGCGGGGAGTCCGTTGCTGCGTGTTCTCCAACGGCACCCGGGCTATGGTGGAGGCGGCGGTGTCCAGCGCCGGACTGGGGGCGTACGTGGACGCGGTGCTCAGCGTGGACGAGGAGGTGAGGGTTTACAAGCCCCACCCCGCGGCGTACGCCTACGTCTGCCGGCGCCTGGGGATCCAGCCGCCGCAGGCCGTCTTCGTCTCCTCCAACGGGTTCGACGTGGCGGGGGCAGCCGCGTACGGGTTCCCCGCCGCCTGGGTGAACCGCAGGGGGCTGCCCGCGGAGCGCCTGGGCGCCACCCCGGCCTTGGTGGTCCAGGACCTCCTGCAGCTGGCGGCCGCCTGGGTTTGAATCTTCATGCAAGAACGCGTATACTGATTCGCATGGCGATCCGGGTCAGCGTGCTGGGGGCCTCCGGGTACACGGGCGGGGAGCTGGTGCGGGTTCTGGCGGGGCACCCGCAGGTACAGCTGGTGCACGTCACCGCCGCACAACACGAAGGAAAACCCCTGGGGACGGTGTTCCCGAACCTGCGGGGGGTGGTGCCCCACACTCTGGAGCCCGTGGAGGCGGGTCGCATCGGCCGGGAGTCGGACGTGGTGTTCGTTGCCCTCCCGCACGGCATGGCCCTGAAGGTGGTGCCGGAGCTGTTGAGCGCGGGTGCCCGGGTGGTGGACCTGGGCGCGGACTTCCGCCTCAAGGACCCCGGGACGTACGCCCGGTGGTACCGGCAGGAGCACACGGCCCCCGAAGTCCTCCAGGAGGCGGTGTACGGGCTGACGGAGCTGTACCGTCCCCGGGTGCGGACCGCGCGCCTGGTGGCCAACCCGGGCTGCTACCCCACGGCCGCGGTGCTGGCCGTAGCCCCCCTGGTGCAGGCGGGCCTGGTGGCGGGACCGGTGGTGGTGGACGCCAAGTCGGGGGTTTCCGGCGCAGGGCGCAGCCCCTCCTTGGGCACCCACTTCGGGGAGGTGAACGAGAACGTCAAGCCCTACAACGTGGGGGTACACCGCCACCAGCCTGAGATGGAGCAGGCCCTGGCGGAGGTGGGAGCACCGGTACGGGTCCTGTTCGCACCGCACCTGGTTCCCATGACCCGGGGGATCCTGGCCACCTGCTACGTACCCCTGGCCCGCGGCCTTTCCTCCCAAGAGGCCTGGACCTTGTACCGGGAGGCCTACGGCCGCGAACCCTTCGTCCGGCTGCTGGAGGACGAGTGGCCGCAGACCAAGGCCACGTACGGCTCCAACTTCTGCGACCTCGCGGTGCGGGTGGACCCGGAGCGCGGGGTGGCGGTGGTGGCGGCGGCCTTGGACAACCTCGGGAAGGGGGCGGCGGGGCAGGCGGTGCAGAACTTCAACGTCATGTTCGGACTGCCGGAGACCGAAGGCCTCTGGACCCCCGCGTTGTTCCCCTGACCTCACGGTGTCGAGGTGTTCCCGTGATCACCGAACCCCTTTCGTGGCAACGGACCTCCGGCGGGGTGACCGCACCCCGAGGCTTCCTGGCCGCGGGGGTCCACTGCGGGATCAAGCAGCGCAAGCGGGACCTGGCCCTGGTGGTGTCCGAGTGCGAGGCCACGGTGGCCGGGGTGTTCACCACGAACCGGATCAAGGCGGCCCCGGTGCTGTGGTGCCAGGAGGTGGTGCGCCGGGGGGTGGCGCGGGCCGTGGTGGTGAACAGCGGCAACGCCAACGCGTGCACGGGAGAGCGGGGCCTGCGGGACGCCCGGGAGATGGCGGAGCGCACCGCGGAGGCCCTCGGGATCCCGCCCCACCAGGTCCTGGTAGCGTCCACGGGTGTAATCGGGGTTCCCCTGCCCATGGAGGCCCTCCGCCGGGGCATCCCCCTGGCGGCCCGGTCCTTGTCCCGGTCCGGGGAGGAGGCCGCGGAGGCCATCCTCACCACGGACGCCTTCCCCAAGACCTCCGCGGTGGTGACCACGGTAGGCGGGGTCCAGGTGACGGTGGGCGGGATGGCGAAGGGCGCGGGCATGATCCACCCCAGGCTGGCCACCACCCTTTGCTTCCTCACCACGGACGCCTCCGTCCCCGCCCCCGTGCTGCAGCACGCCCTCCAGCGGGCGGTGGCGGAGTCCTTTAACCGCATCACCGTGGACGGCGACACCAGCACCAACGACACCGTGCTGGTCCTCGCCAACGGGCGGGCGGGCGCGCCCCCCGTGGAGGACGAACGGGACCTGGAGCGGTTCACGGAGGCCCTCACCGTGGTGGCCCAGGACCTGGCCCGGATGGTGGTGCGGGACGGGGAGGGCGCGCAGCGGCTCGTGGAGGTGGTGGTGGAGGGCGCGGCAGACCCCCGCGACGCGGAACGGGCGGCCTTCGCGGTGGCCACCTCCTTGTTGGTGAAGACCATGCTGCACGGCGGGGAGCCCAACTGGGGTCGGGTGGTGGCCGCGGTGGGCTACTCGGGCGCAGAGGTGGAGGAGCGCCGGGTGGCGGTGTGGTTCGGGGACGTGCAGGTGGTTCGCGGGGGCGTGGGGGTGGAGGGGGTGTTCCACCAAGCGGCCCAGGCCCTGCGGCAGCCCGAGGTCCGGATCCGGGTGGACCTGGGGCTGGGACCGGGCCGCGCCCGGGTGTGGACCTGCGACCTGGGCGAGGAGTACGTGCGGATCAACGGGAGTTACATCACCTGACGCCGCGGTGGCGGGAGGAGCGTTGAGGATCTTGGCGACCCCCCCTCAGAGCCTGGGACGCTCGCTGGCGGAGGCCCTGCGGTACGTGGCCACCTGGAAAGGCCGGACCGTGGTGGTGAAGTTCGGCGGCAGTGTCCTGGACACCCCTTCCCTGGGGACCCTGCCGCAGGACCTGGTGCTGCTGCAGCAGGCGGGCATCCGGCCCGTCCTGGTGCACGGCGGCGGCCCCGAGATCACCCGGCTCCTGGAGCGGCTGGGCAAGACCACCCGCTTCGTCAACGGCCTCCGGGTCACGGACGAGGAGACCATGGAGGTGGTGGAGATGGTCCTGGCGGGGCGGGTGAACAAGCACCTGGTGACCCTCATCCACCAGGCCGGGGGCCGCGCGGTGGGGCTTTCAGGCAAGGACGCGGCGCTGCTGCGGGCCCGCAAACACGCCCCCGGCGTGGACCTGGGCTTGGTGGGGGAGGTGGCGCAGGTGGACGCCACGGTCCTGCAGGTCCTCCTGGACGCGGGGTACCTGCCCGTGGTAGCCTCCGTGGGGTTCGGCCCGGACGGGGTGAGCTACAACCTCAACGCGGACAGCGCGGCCGCGGCGTTGGCGGTGGCCCTGCGGGCGGACAAGCTCATCGTCCTCACGGACGTGGAGGGGATCTACCGGGAGACCGGGCAGGGGCGGGAGCTGCTCTCGGAGCTCACTCCCGAGGCCGCCCGGATCCTCATCACGGAGGGCGTGGTGTCCCGGGGCATGATCCCGAAGGTGGAGGCGTGCCTGGCGGCTTTGGAGGGCGGGGTCCGCAGCGCCCACATCGTCGGGGCGGAGGTCCCCCACGGGCTGCTGGTGGAGCTCTTCACGGACACGGGCATCGGCACCATGATCCGCAAGCGGGAGCCGGAGGCGTGATAGACACCCAGACGGTGTTGGACTGGTCGCAGCGCTACCTGTTCCAGAACTACCGAAGGGCGCCTGTGGCCTTCGCCCGAGGCCAGGGCGCCAGGCTGTGGGACCTGGAGGGCCGGGAGTACCTGGACTTCGTGGCGGGGATCGCGGTGGCGAGCCTGGGGCACGCGCACCCCCGCTGGGTCCGCGCGCTTTCGGACCAGCTGTCCCGGTACGTGCACGTGTCGAACCTGTACCACATCCCGGAGCAGGCGCGGGCCGCGAAGCTCCTCTCGGAGCGGTCGGGGCTCGCCCGGGTGTTCTTCTGCAACAGCGGGGCCGAGGCCAACGAGGCGGCCATCAAGCTGGCCCGGAAGTGGGGCAAGCTGCGGAAGGGCCCGGAGGCGTACGAGATCGTGGTGGCCCACAACTCCTTCCACGGCCGTACCCTGGCCACGGTGGCGGCCACGGGGAACCCACAGTACCACCAGGGCTTCGAGCCGCTTCCGGAGGGCTTCCGCTTCGTCCCGTACAACGACCTGAGCGCGGCGGAGGAGGCGGTGGGCCCGAGGACCTGTGCGGTGCTCATGGAACCGGTGCAGGGGGAAGGAGGGGTGTTCCCCGCGCGGCCGGAGTACCTGCGGGGTCTCGAGGACCTGTGCCGCCACCGGGGTGCCCTGTTCGTGTTGGACGAGGTGCAGACGGGGGTGGGTCGGACGGGGGCGTGGTTCGCGTTCCAGCGTTACGGGCTGCGGCCCGACGTGGTGACCCTGGCCAAGGGGTTGGGAGGCGGGATCCCCGTGGGCGCGGTGCTGGCCACGGAGGAGGCGGCCCAGGTGTTCGGCCCCGGAGACCACGGCTCCACCTTCGGCGGGAACGCCTTGAGCGCCGCGGCGGTGTGCGCGGTGCTGGAGACCCTGGAGGAGGAGGGGCTGGTGGAGCACGCCGCCCGCGTGGGCGACCGGCTCCTGCGGAAGCTGGAGGACCTGGCTTCCCGGCACCCCGCGGTGTTGGAGGTGCGGGGCGTGGGCCTCCTGGTGGCGGTGGAGTTGTCCGTGGAAGCCTCCGCGGTGGCGGAGGCGTGCCGGCAGCGAGGACTGCTGGTGAACGCGGTGCGGCCTCACACGGTACGTCTGTGCCCCCCCCTGGTGGTGTCCGCGGAGGAGGTGGACCGGGCGGTGGCGATCCTGGAGGAGGCCCTGGGCGCGGTGGCCGCGGAAGGGAGGTGAGGACGGTGTCGGTCCGGAAGGTGGCGTTGGCGTACTCCGGGGGGCTGGACACCTCGGTGATGGTTCCGTGGTTGCGGGAGCGGTACGGCTGCGAGGTGGTGGCGGTGGTGGCGGACGTGGGGCAGGTGGAGGACTTCGAGGCGGTCCGCCGGAAGGCCCTGGCCAGCGGGGCCAGCAGCTGCTACGTGGTGGACGTGAAGGAAGCCTTCGCCCGCGACTACATCTTCCCCGCCCTCCGCGCGGGAGCGGTGTACGAGGGCCGGTACCTCCTGGGCACCGCCCTGGCCCGTCCCCTCATCGCCAAGGTGCAGGTGGAGGTGGCGCTGCAGACCGGCTGCGACGCCTTGGCCCACGGGTGCACGGGCAAGGGCAACGACCAGGTGCGGTTCGAGCTGGCCTACCAGGCCCTGGCCCCGCACCTGAAGGTCATCGCCCCGTGGCGGGAGTGGGACCTGCGCAGCCGGGAGGACGAGATCGCCTACGCCCGGCGCCACGGCATCCCCGTGAGCGCCACTCCGGAGAAGCCCTACAGCATCGACCAGAACCTGTGGCACACGTCGTACGAGGGGGGGATCCTGGAGGACCCGGGGACCATTCCCCCCGCGGACATGTTCCAGCTGACCACCGACCCCGCGGATGCCCCCGACGTGCCGCAGTACGTGGAGATCGGCTTCGAAGCCGGCTTCCCCGTGTCCTTGGACGGCGTCCGCATGACCCCCGCCTCCCTGATCGAGGCACTCAACGGGATCGCGGGAGCCCACGGGGTGGGCCGGGTGGACGTGGTGGAGAACCGGCTGGTGGGGATGAAGAGCCGGGGGGTGTACGAGACCCCCGCGGGCACGGTGCTCCTCACCGCCTTGCGGGACCTAGAGGCCCTCACCCTGGACCGCGACACCCTGCACTTCAAGGAGCTGCTGGCGCCCCGCTACGCCCAGCTGGTGTACTACGGGCAGTGGTACTCGCCCCTGCGGGCAGCCCTGGACGGGTTCTTCGAGGTTTCCCACCGCTGGGTCACGGGGACCGTCACCGTCAAGCTCTTCAAGGGGGCGTGCCTGGCGGTGGCACGCTCGTCGCCCTACTCCCTGTACCGCCACGACTTGGCCACCTTTGGAGAGGGAGGCGGCTACGACCAGAAGGACGCGGAGGGATTCATCCACCTCTTCGGCCTGCCCACCCGGGTGTTCGTGGGCGTGCACCCGGAGGTCCGCGACCTCAAGGTGGAGGAGCAGGTGGGCGGCTAGGGCCCTGTGCGCGAGGGCCTTCCGGCCGGCAGCACCGGGGTCCGTGTAGCGCGCCATGTCCGAGGGGCAGAAGCCGGAGAAGCTGTGGGGCGGGCGGTTCGGCGCAGAGCTGGACCCGACCCTGCACCGTTTCACCGCGTCCTTCCCCTTCGACCGCCGCCTGGTGCGCCACGACCTGTTGGGCAGCCTGGCCCACGCCCGCATGCTGGCGGAGGCGGGGATCCTGGGCCGGGACGAAGCCCGGGCGGTGCTGTCCGGCCTTGAGGGGATGCTGCGGGAGGTGGAAGAAGGCCGCCTGCCCGTGGAGGGCCCGGACGAGGACGTGCACACGTGGATCGAGCGGGTCCTCACGGAACGGGTGGGGGAGCCCGCCCGGCGTCTGCACACCGCCCGGAGCCGCAACGACCAGGTGTCCACCGCCCTGCGCCTGTACGTGCGGGAGCGCCTGCGCGAAATGGTGGAGCGGGTGGCGGCGGTGCAGGAGGTGTGGGTGCAACAGGCCGCGGCCCACGTGGAGACGTGGATGCCCGGGTACACCCACCTGCAGCGTGCCCAGCCCGTGAGCCTCGCCCACCACCTCCTGGCCCACTTCTGGGCCCTCAACGCGGACGCCCGCCGGCTGCAGGCCACACACCACCACGCGGGGGTCTCGGTCCTGGGCGCGGGAGCCCTGGCGGGCAGCCCGCTGCCCATCCGGCCGGACCGTACCGCCCACTGGCTGGGCTTCTCCGTGGTGTTCCCCAACAGCCTGTACGCGGTGGCGGACCGGGACTACGTCCTGGAAGCGGCCTTCAGCGCGGCCGTGGTGTTGGTCCACCTTTCCCGCTGGGCGGAGGAGGTGGTCCTGTGGACCTCCGCGGAGTTCGGCTTCGCGGAGCTCGTGGACGCGGTGGCGAAGGGCTCCAGCCTCATGCCCCAGAAGAAGAACCCGGAAGTGGCAGAGCTCATCCGGGCCAAGGCGGGCCGCGGGGTGGCGGCTCTGTCGGGCCTTCTGGCGGTCTTCAAGGGCCTGCCCTTGGCCTACAACAGCGACCTGCAGGAGGACAAGGAGCTGTTGTTTGACGCCCTGGACACCGCTGCCGCCTGCCTGGAGGCGGCCCGGGTGCTGGCCGAGGGGATCCGGTACCGGCCTCAGCGGATGGCGGAGGCCCTTCAGTCGGGCTACCTCACCGCCACGGACCTCGCGGACTACCTGGTCCGCCGGGGAGTCCCCTTCCGCACCGCCCACGAGCAGGCGGGCAGGGCGGTCCGGGAGGCGGAGGCCAGGGGCTGCGAGCTCTGGGAGCTCCCTCTGGACGTCCTCCGGTCCTCCTGCCCCCAGGTGGAGCCGGACGTGTACGAGGCCCTGCGGCCGGAGGGCTCCGTGCGGGCGCGGCGGTCGCCCGGGGGCCCCGCCCCCGAGCGGGTCCGAGAACAGCTGGAGGCGGCCCGGCGGGAGCTGGAGACCACCCGGGCGTGGCTGGCCGCGGCGTGGCCGCCCCCCATCTACGTGGCGTACCGGGAGGGAAGGCTGCTCCAGGGGCTATGAACCGGGTGCAGCGGGAGCGGCTCATCCTGGAGATCGTGTCCTCCCAGCCCGTACACACCCAACAGGAGCTGGTGCAGGCTCTGCGCCAGCGCGGCCTGCGGGTGACCCAGGCCACGGTGTCCCGGGACGTCAAACGCCTGGGGCTGGTGAAGGTAGCGGACCGGGAGGGGCACTACCGCTACGCGCCGGCCCAGGAAGCCCGGGAACAAGCTCCCCCCGCAGCCCGGGCCAAGCTGCTGGCGGCTTTCCGGGAGTTCGTCACGGGCGTGGACTGGGGCGAAGCCCTGGTGCTGGTGAAGACCCTGAGCGGCCGGGCCAACGCGGTGGCCGCGGCCATCGACGAAGCCCGCATGCCGGAGGTCGCGGGCACCGTGGCCGGAGACGACACCATCCTCGTGGTGGTGCGCCGGACGGAGCAGCGGGGGGCGGTCCTGGAGGCCTTCCGGCAGCTGTTAGAATAGCGGGGCACGGGAGGGGGCGGAACCCGGTGCGGATCTCTGGACCCTGGCGGCCCGTGGGGATGCTCGGGGGCCTCGCGGTGCTCCTGGCCGCGGTGGGCTGGGTCCCCTACGTACCCGCCGTGGCCCTCCGGCCCGGGGCGGTGAGCACCCAGGACGTGGTGGCGCCTCGGACGGTGGAGTTCGTGGACCGGGAACGCACCGAGGCGCTGCGGAAGGAGGTGGCGGACGCGGTTCCCCCCGTGTACCGGGCGGTCTCCGACGCCCTGGACCAGGCGGAGCGGCAGGCGAAGAGCCTGGGCGACTCTGTGCTCGCCCTGAGGGCGGACCGGAGCCTGGCCGCCCAGGCCCGTGCCCAGGCCCTCGCGCGCCTGGGGCTGCACGGAGAAGCCCTGCAGGCTGCCCTCAACCTGGATCGGCGGGAGCTACTCGTTGCCCGGGACGCCGCGGTGTCCGCCCTGTACCGCCTCATGGCAAGGCCCCTGCGGACGGAGGACCTGGAGGCGGCCCGCCGGCAGGCGGAGCTGGTGCTCCGGGAAAAGGGCGTCCGGCCACCGGCCCTCCCCTTCGCCCGGTGGCTGGTGGAGCGGGCCCTGCGGCCGAACCTGGTGGTGGACGAGGCCCAGACCCGGCGCGCCCGGGAGGCGGCCCGGGCCGGGGTGGAACCGGTCCGGGTGCGGGTGCTCAAGGACGAAGTGGTGGTCCGCCGCGGGGAGGTGGTGACCCCGGAACACGTGCAGAAGCTGCAGGCCCTGGGCCTGGCGGGCAGCCCGTGGCAGTGGGAGAAGGTGGTAGGGACCGGGCTCCTCGTGGGCCTGCTGGTGGCGATCCTGGGGGCGTACCTGGCGCGTTTCCAACCCGAGGTGTGGCAGAGCCCGAAGCTGCTGGGACTTTTGGGGCTGCTGGTCTGGTTGGGAGCGGCCGGTACCCGCCTGGTGGCCGCCACCCTGCACCCTCTCCTCTTGCCCGCGGCCTCCGTCACCATGCTGTTGTCCGTGCTCCTGAACGCGAAGGTGGCGGTGTTCGCCGCAGGCATCCTGGCGGTCCTGGCCGGCACCCTGGGCTCCCAGGACCTGCGTCTGGCCGCGGTGGCGTACACGGGGGCCCTGGTGGCGGTGTTCAGCGTCCGCCGGATCCAACGGCGCACGGATCTCGCGTACGCGGGGCTGGTGGTGGGGTTCGCCAACGCCGCGGCCAGTCTGGCGTCTGACCTGCTGGCGGGCACTCCCCTGCGGGAGGCGGCCTTGAACGCGGGGGTGGGGGTGACGGGTGGCGTGCTGTGCGGGGTGTTGGCCACGGGTGCGCTCCCGTACCTGGAGGACCTGTTCGGCTTGGTCACGCCCATCAAGCTGCTGGAGCTCAGCAACCCCAGCCACCCCCTCCTCCGGAGGCTGCAGCTGGAGGCCCCGGGCACCTACCACCACACCCTGATGGTGGCCAACCTGGCGGAGGCCGCGGCGGAGGCGGTGGGCGCCGACCCCCTCCTGGCACGGGTGGGCACCTACTACCACGACGTGGGAAAGCTGCGGAGGCCCGGTTTCTTCGTGGAGAACCAGGTGGGCGGCCACAACCCCCACGACCGGATGGCACCCAGCCTGAGCGCCCTGGCGGTCGCGGCCCACGTGCGGGACGGGCTGGAGCTGGCGCGTCAGTACAAGCTGCCCCAGGTGGTGGCGGACTTCATCCCGCAGCACCACGGCACCACCCTGATGGCCTACTTCTACCACCGCGCGGTGGAGCAACAACAGGGCCCCGTGGACCCGGAGGCGTTCCGGTACGAGGGCCCCAAGCCGCGGAGCCGGGAGGCCGCCATCGTAATGCTGGCGGACGGGGTGGAGGCCGCGGCCCGGTCCATCCAGAACCCCACCCCGGAGCGCATCCGCGAGGTGGTCCGCCGCATCGTGCACGAGCGGCTAGAGGACGGGCAGCTGGACGAGTGCGACCTGACCTTCCGGGACCTGGAACGGATCAGCCAGGTGTTCACGCGGCTGTTGGTCTCCATGTTCCACCCCCGGCTGGAGTACCCGGAGGTGAGCCTTGAGGCGCACCGCCGCAGGCGCCAACGCGGTGTCGGTGCGTTGCCTGTGCGCCGCCGCTAGACCACCCCGGAAGTCGCCGCGCGACTTTCGGGGACCCCGGTCCGTCCCCCTGGAGGGGTGGTTCGGACAAGCTCCCGGGGACCTGTCCCGCCACGGCCCCCCCACAGCAGCAAGGTCCCCAACAAGCGCCACGTGGCCCTCGGGGTGGCCTCCACGCGCGTCCGTCCGCAAGCTCGCCCAGGGTGTCCGGCGGGCGGTGCGCTTGGTCCTGCAGTCCGCAGGGACGTCCGGACCCGGGGAGGTCAGCGTGGTGCTGGCGGACGACGCCACCGTACGGGCCTTGAACCGCACCTACCGCGGACGCGACCGCACCACGGACGTGCTGGCCTTCCCGCAAGGCGGGGAAGGAGGGCTTCTGGGGGACGTGGTGATCTCCCTGCCGCAGGCTGCCCGCCAGGCCCGCAGGGTGGGCCACTCGCTGGCGCGGGAGGTGGCCTTGTTGGCCATCCACGGTACCCTCCACCTGTTGGGCTACGAAGACGAGACCGCCCGGGGGCGCAAGAGGATGTGGGAAGCACAGGACCGCCTCCTGCGCCTGTGGGACCGCGGAAAGCGCCGGGCCGAGGAGGCTTCGGGCAAACGCCTGCGGGTCCAGAGGTCGGGGGAACCGGCGTGAACCGCGGGTCCTCTGCCGGGGGTGCCGCGGGCCGGGCTGGCCCGAAACCCCACGGGCGCGGTCTGGTGGAGGCCTTCCGCGCCGCGGGCTGCGGCCTGCAGCACGCCCTCCACACCCAGCGGAACCTGCGCGTCCAGTGCGGCCTGGCCGCGGTGGCCCTGGGTGCAGGCCTCGTCCTCAGGGTGCCCGGGACGGAGATGGCCGTGCTGGTGCTGGCGTGCGGGCTCGTCCTGGGCCTGGAGCTGGTGAACACCGGGGTGGAGGCCTTGGTGGACGGGCTCTGGCCCCACCCCTCGGAGGTGGCCCGCAGGGTGAAGGACACCGCGGCAGCCGCGGTGGTGGTGGCGGCGGCGTGCGCGGCGGGAGCAGGGGTCCTGATCCTGGGCCCCACCCTGCTGGTCCGGCTCGGCGTGAGCGGCAGCTGGTTGCCCGCGGCGGTGGCGGGGCTGGGGGTGCTGGCGGCTTCCGCGGGAGCCGGCTGGCGGTGGCGCGCCGGTTCCCCTCCGGTTGAGGCTCCGCCGCCGGGGGTGGTAAAATCCGGTCCGCGGGGTCGTTAGACCGCCGCCCCCACCTGTCCACGGTGGGACCCGGGAGGAAGGCTTTCCGTGGAAGATCCGGGCAGTAGCCTAGGACGGTACTTGCTGTTCGCCGTCCTGGCCGGGGTAGCTGCCTTTTTCTCCCTCGCTGAGGTGGCGCTGCCGCGCGCCAACCGCCAGCGCCTCCGCCAGCTTTCGGACCAGGGCCACCTGCGGGCCGCGGTGGCCTTGCGCTTGGTGGAGTCCCCTGCGCGGGTCCTGACGACCCTGCGGGCCGGCCACGTGCTGGCAGGGCTGGCAGCGGCGGCGGTGCTGGCCGCGGAACTGGCCCCCCGGTGGGGAGCATGGGGCGTGTGGGTGGCCGTGGCGGTGGCGGCGCCCGTGCTGCTGGTGGCGGAGGCTGTTCCCCGGGCTGCGGCCTCTCGGGCTCCGGAGGCCGCAGCCCTGTGGTGCGCCCTGCCCGCGCGGGCGGCCACCTGGCTGTTGGCTCCCGTAGTAGCCGCGGTGGGGATCCTGGCCCGGGCCGTGGGCTGGCCCCTGGGTCTGCGGGTGGCCTGGCAAGCGCCCCTGGCACAGGACGAGGAACTGGAGCTGCTGGCCCGTATGGGGGAGGCGGAGGGCAGGCTGGAGGAAGGCGAGCGCGAGATGATCCACTCCATCTTCGAGTTCCGGGAGACCCTGGTGCGGGAGATCATGGTCCCCCGGGTGGACGTGGTGGCCATCCGGCACGACGCGCGGCTGCCGGAGATCGTGGACCTGGTGCTGGAGGAAAGGCACTCCCGGATCCCCGTGTACCGGGAGACCATTGACCACATCGTGGGCGTGGTGTACGTGAAGGACCTGTTCCGTTACCTCCGGGACGGACAGACCGAGGTGACCGCGGCGGAGGTGATGCGCCCCGCGTACTACGTGCCGGAGACCAAGAAGGTGGACGAGCTGTTCCAGGAGATGCGGCAGAAGAAGGTCCACCTGGCCATCGTGGTGGACGAGTACGGGGGGACCGCGGGCCTGGTCACCATCGAGGACGTCCTGGAGGAGATCGTGGGGGAGATCCGGGACGAGTACGACGTGGAGGAACGGGAGCCCCTGGTGATGCTGGACGACCACACCGCCCTGGTGGACGCCCGGATGCACCTGGAGGAGGTCAACGAGCGGCTGGGCCTGGACCTGCCCGTGGGTGAAGTGGACACCCTCGGGGGGTTCGTGTACAGCCGCATGGGGCACGTACCCCAGCAGGGGGAGCAGATCACCCACGACGGCGTGGTGATCCGGGTAGAGGAGCTCGAAGGCCAGCGCATCGCCCGGCTGCGGGTGGAGAAGCTGAGCACGCAGCCCGCCCCCCGGCCGTGAAGACCCTGGACCGGGCCACGGTGGAAGCCCTGGTGGCAGCCGCGCGGCGGGCACGGCGGGCCGCGTACGCGCCGTACTCGCGGTTCCGGGTGGGGGCGGCGGTGCTGGACGACCAGGGCCGGGTACACACGGGCTGCAACGTGGAATGCGGGTCCTACGGTCTTTCCAACTGCGCGGAGCGGGTGGCCATCCAGAAGGCGGTGTCGGAGGGCGCGCGGCGGGTGGTGGCGGTGGCGGTGGCCGGCCCGGACGGGAGGGAGCTGACCCCGTGCGGCGCGTGCCGCCAGGTGATGGAGGAGTTCGGGACGCACTTCGTGGTGCTGGTTCAGCGGGGCCGGCCCAGGGTGTACGCCTTCCAGGACCTCCTGCCCTGGGCTTTCCACAGCCCGAGGGGCAAGCCTTAGGGTTGGCGCACCGGTCAGGCTTTGTCGCCCTCTTCGGCCCTCCCAACAGCGGGAAGTCCACCTTGCTGAACGCTTTGGTGGGCGCCAAGGTGGCCATCACCTCCCCCGTGCCGCAGACCACCCGGACACCCCTGCGGGGGATCCTCACCCTGCCGGACGCCCAGGTGGTGTTCGTGGACACCCCGGGGCTCCACCGGCCCCGGCACAAGCTGGGCGAGCACATGGTCCGGGGCGCCCGGAAGGTGCTGGAGGAGGTGGACCTGGCCTTGCTGGTCCTGGACGCCTCCCGGACCCCCGGCGAGGAAGCCGAGGCGGCCGCGGAAGCGGCGGGCAGGGTGCGGGTGCCCTTGCTCGTGGCCCTCAACAAACAGGATCTGGCCACGGAGGAGAGCCTCCAGACCTGGAGGCGTTGGCTGCAGGACCGACTCCGGCCGGAGGAGGTGCTGACCATCAGCGCCCTGCGGGGCGAGGGTTTGGACCGGTTGGTGGATTCCCTCGTCCAGCGGCTTCCGGAAGGCCCTCCGTACTTCTCCCCGGAGGACCTCACGGACCAGCCCCTGCAGGCCCTGGTGCGGGAGATCATCCGGGAGAAGGTCCTGGAGCTCACCCGGGAGGAGATCCCTCACGCGGTGGCGGTGGAGCTGGAGGAGTTCCGGAAGGCACCGGACCGGGAGGTGACCTACATCCGGGCCACCTTGCACGTGGAGCGGCCGTCCCAGAAGAAGATCCTGGTGGGCTCCGGCGGCCGGGTGGTGCGGGAGATCGGGCGCCGGGCGCGGCCGGAGATCGAGGCCTGGGTGGGCGGGCCCGTGTATCTCGACCTGTGGGTGAAGGTCAGCGAGGACTGGCGGCGCAAGGACGGGTTCCTCCGGCGGCTGTACCCGCAGGGGTAGACGCCGGAAGATCCGATCTTGGCGCCCTTTGGCTGCGGGGCCCTTCCGGAGCCTGCACCCGGGGCCGTCAGTACGCGCTCCAGCGGGCCTTGCGCAGCTCCCAGAGGTCCTCGTTGGCCTTGACCGCGCAGTACAGCCACACGAAGGGCGCCAGCAGCCCTCCGCTCAACAGCACCACCGCGGTCAGGGCGCAGAAGTGCGCCCACAGGCCCCGCCACAGGTACCAGAAGGGCCCCAGCAGGGCCGCGGCCCAGTTCCACGAGAGCCGGGGCGGGGGATTGTGGTCTCCCACGTCCGCCACCAGGTCGGCGCGGGGCCCCGGAGCCTCCGTGGACAGCTCCCGGTCTACCTCCTCCACGGCCTGACGCCAGACAGGCGCCGCCAGCTTCCACGCCACGTACAGGGCGGTCCCCATGAGGGCCAGGCCCAACAGCACTCCCACCGCTGCAGCCATGTACGCCTCCCGGAGGAAGGTCCGCACCCCATTGTGCACGAAGGCGGCGTGGCGGTCCAGGCCGGGCAGTGGCACCATGAGGGTGTGGTGCGGGTACGCCGGGTGTACGACCCCCCAGAGCCGGCAGATGGCTTCCGGGTGCTGGTGGACCGCCTTTGGCCCCGGGGACTGACCAAGGAAGCGGCACGGGTGGACCTGTGGGCCCGGGAGCTGGCCCCCAGCCACGGACTGCGGCGGTGGTTCGGCCACGACCCTTCTCGGTGGGAGGAGTTCCGGAGGCGCTACCGGGAGGAGTTGCAGCGCCCGGAGGTCCAGGAGGCCCTGGCGGAGCTGGTGAAACGGGCCCGCGGAGGAAACGTGACCTTGCTGTTCGGCGCCCGCGACGAACGGCACAACAACGCGGTGGTGCTGGCGGAGGTCCTGCGGGAGCGCCTGACACGGCGCGGCCCGCCTTGACCGGAGCGGGCCCCGAACCTAGAATCGCAGGTGGTTGGGCGGGTGCCCGAGCGGACAAAGGGGGCTGACTGTAGATCAGCTGGCGGAATGCCTTCGGAGGTTCGAATCCTTCCCCGCCCACCACGCTTCCGCAAGGAGGCGGCCTTTCCGGGCGGGAGTAGCTCAATGGTAGAGCCCCAGCCTTCCAAGCTGGTGGTGCGGGTTCGATTCCCGTCTCCCGCTCCAGCTTGCGCACCCGGCACGGCGGACCTCGGGGGGAGTCCATGCGGCCTCGGACAGCTCCGGAAGCCGGGCTCGGCGGGAGGGCTTTCCACGGCAGGCTGCTGGGCTGGCTCCTGGTCACGCTGAGCCTGGCCGCGGCGGCTGCCCACGCGGACGAGGCCGCCCTGCGCCGGGCGGTGTCCACTTTCTTCCAGGAGGCCCGCGTGCTGCGGTTGGACGCGGTCCCGGACCTGTACGAGGGGGGCTACGCCCGGGTGAGCGTGTACGCCGCGGGCGCCACCCTCACGGGAGGCTTCCGGGTGGACGAGGCGTGGGTGAAGCTCGTGGGGCCCAGTTTCAACCCCCAGGCCCTGCGGCGAGGGCAGTTCCAGCTGGACGGGGTCCGGGACACCGCCCTGCACATGCGGGTGAGCTTCCAGAGCCTCGAGCAGTACTTCTCCCAGCTCACGCCCGGCCAACGGGTCCGCCTGTGGAGCGACCGCGGCCTGGTGTACGGCCGGGGGACGGTCCCCCTGTGGGGCGCTTTTCTCCCGGTGGAGCTGCGGGGCACCTTCGCGGTGGACGGTGGGCCGGAGCTGTACTTCCGGGTGGACCGCCTGCGGGTGAACGGCCTGCCCGTGCCCGAAGCCGTGGTGAAGGAGCTGGAGCGGCGCTTCAACCCCGTGCTCACGCAGAAGGACTGGCCTGTGCGGTTCAAGCTCCGCGCCGTGGTGGTCAACACCGGCGACGTGGTGGTCTCCAGCCAGGCGGACGGCGTCTGCCGCTTCTGCGCCGAGGTGGCGGCGACTCCGTAGCCCCGCGTCCCCTCCCGGGACGGGGAGCCTGTCTTGTTGGAAGAGGGCCGTCCTCAGCCAGGGGTCTCGTGCGCCGCTCGCCTGTGGTAACGTAGGGGCGGTTTTGTCCGTGGCAGGAGGAGTGCGATGGCTTGTGTGCTGGACGGCCGAGCCTTGGCGGCGCGGGTCCACGAGGAAGTGCGCCGGGAGGTGGAGTCCTTCGTGTCCCGGCACGGGTGCGCTCCTGCCCTGGCCGCCATCCTGGTGGGGGAGGACCCCGCCTCGGCCCTGTACGTCCGCAACAAGGCCCGGGCCGCGGGCCAGGTGGGCATCCGGTCGGAGACCTTCCACTTGCCGGCCCGCACTTCCCAGGAAGAACTGCTGGACCTGGTGGACCGCCTCAACGCCCGAGAGGACGTGCACGGCATCCTGCCCCAACTGCCCCTGCCGGAACACCTGGACCCGGAGGCGGTGTTCGAGCGGCTGGACCCCCGCAAGGACGTAGACGGGCTGAGCCCGTACAACGCGGGCCGCCTGAGCCTGGGACGGCCGCACCTGGTGCCGTGCACGCCCCTGGGGGTGCTGGAGTTGGTCCGCTCCACGGGGTTCCCCCTGAAGGGCGCGCGGGCGGTGGTGGTGGGCCGCAGTAACCTGGTGGGCAAGCCCACCGCCCTGTTGCTCTTGGCGGAGCACGCCACCGTGACCCTGTGCCACTCCCGCACCCGGGACCTGGCGGCCCACACCCGGGAGGCGGACGTCCTGGTGGCGGCGGTGGGCAGGCCGCACCTGGTCACCGCGGACATGGTGAAGCCCGGAGCGGTGGTGGTGGACGTGGGGATCACGCGGCAGGACGGGCGCATCGTGGGGGACGTGGACTTCGAGGGGGTGCGGGAGGTGGCGGGCTGGATCACCCCGGTGCCTGGCGGGGTGGGCCCCATGACCGTGGCCATGCTCCTGCGCAACACGGTGCGAGCTGCTCGTCTGCAGCTAGAAGGAGGCCGCGGGTGAGCGCGGCGTGGTCCTACCCCCAGGCCCTGGCGTGGCTGGACGGCCTGCTGAACTACGAACGCTCCGCAGTCCCCTACGCGCAGATCAAGTTGCAGCGGATGCACGCCTTGTTACGGCGCCTGGGGGACCCGCAGGACCGGCTCCGGACGGTGTTGGTGGCGGGCACCAAGGGCAAGGGCTCCACCGCGGCCATGCTGGTGTCCATCCTGCAGGCCCACGGCCAGCGGGTGGGCTTCTACTCCAAGCCGCACCTGTGGGACTACCGGGAGCGGATCCGCATCGGGGACGTCCTCGTGGCGCCGGAACGGCTGGCCGGCCTGGTACAGGACACGGTCCCCGCGGTGGAAGCCGGGGCACAGGACCCCTGGGGCAGGCCCACGTACTTCGAGGTGTCCGTGGCCCTGGCCCTCCGGTACTTTGTGGAAGAACGGGTAGACCGGGCGGTGTTGGAGGTGGGCATCGGGGGCCGGCTGGACGCCACCAACGCCTGTCACCCCGAACTCTCGGTCATCACCCCCATCTCCCACGACCACACCGACGTCCTCGGCCAGACCCTGCACGAGATCGCCCAGGAGAAGGCGGGCATCGTCCGCGCGGGAGGGCTGGTGGTGAGCGCCCCCCAGCTGCCCGAGGCGGACGCGGTGCTGGAGCGGGTGTGTCAGGAGCTGGGTGCGGCGCGGGTTCGGGTGGGGTCGGAGGTGCGATACCGGGTGGAGGCCAGCGACCTCCGCGGGGTCGAGCTCTCTGTGTGGACGGACCGCGGGGACTATGAGGAGCTGCAGGTGCCTCTCTTGGGCCGGCACCAGGCCACCAACGCCGCCCTGGCGGTGGCCGCGGCGGAGCGGTGGCTGGCCCGGGACGGTCAGGACCTGGACCCGGAACGGGTACGCGTCGGGCTGGGGGCCGTCCGGTGGCCTGCCCGCCAGGAACTGGTGGCGGAGCGGCCCTGGGTGGTGGTGGACGTGGCCCACAACCCGGCTTCCATGCAGGCCCTGCGGGGGACCTTGGACGAGCTGTTCTGCGGACGCCGGGTGGTCCTGGTGCTGGGGATGGTACGGGGCCACGAGGTGCGGCAGACCGCGCTGGCGGTGCTGCCCGCGGCAGACCACGTGGTGGTCACCACCCCGCAGCACGTACGGGCGGTGCCTGCGGCGGAGCTGGCGGAGGTTGTGCGCCCCGCCCACCCGCGGGTAGAGGTGGTGGAGGACTGCGAGGAGGCGGTGGCGCGGGCCCTGAGGCGGTGCGGGCCCGAGGACGTGCTGGTGGTGGCGGGCTCCTTCTTCGTGGCCGGGCCCGCGCGGAGGTGGCTCCTGGCACGCGCCCCCGCAGCGCCGGTATCCTAGGAACGTGTCCCGGAAAAACCCTGCAACGGAGGCAGACCGGGGTGGTGTAGGAGCGGCCGTGGGACACAGCCGCGGACCTCGGACGACACGCCCGTGTGGGTAGACCTCCTCGTAGAGCAGATCTGCCAGCAACGGACGGCGCCCTACGTGGTGAACGACGCGTGGACGCCCTCCGGGCCCGCCCACGTGGGTTCCCTGCGCGGGGTCATCCTGCACGACGCGGTGACCCGGGGGCTACGGGACCGCGGGCACCCCGTGGACTTCCTGTACGGCTTCGACGACTTCGACCCCCTGGACGGCATCCCTCCCTCGGTCCCCCGGGCGTTTTACGAACCTCACCTGGGCCGCCCCCTCTGCCAGGTGCCCTGGCACGAGGGAGCAGGGAGTTTCGCAGACCACTTCGCCGCGGAGTTCGAAAGCGTCTTCCGAGCCGTGGGGTGCGGGCCCCGCACCTACCGGACCAGCGAGCTGTACCGGCGGGGGGAGTTCGACTTCGCCCTGCGGCTGGCCCTGGACCGCGCCGCGGAGATCGTGGCCATCGAGCGGGAGATCACCGGGAGCCGGCGGGCGGAGCGTCACCCGGTGCAGGTCCTCTGCGAGGAGTGCGGGAGGATCGGTACCACCGTGGTGTTGCGCTGGGACGGAGAGCAGGTGGAGTACGAGTGCAGGCCGGACAAGGTGACGTGGGCCCGGGGCTGCGGTCACCGCGGCCGCCGGTCTCCCTTCCGCGGAGGGGCCAAGCTCACGTACCGCACGGAGTGGGCGGCCAAGTGGGCCCTGTTCGGGGTGAAGGTGGAAGGGGCGGGCAAGGACCACATGACCCGCGGCGGCAGCCACGACACCGCGTCCGCGGTGGCCCGCCGCGTCTTCGGGGTGTCCGTGCCCTTCCCCATCCCGTACGAGTTCTTCCTGGTGGGCGGGAGGAAGATGGCCAGCAGCCGGGGTGGGGTGTCCGCGCGGGAGCTGTTGGAGGTCCTGCGGCCCGAGCTGGTGCGGTTCCTGGTGGTGCGGGCGTACTACCGCACCGCCATCGACTTCGACCCCGGAGGGGAGACGATCCCGCGCCTGTACGACGAGTACGACCGGGCCGCGGCCGCGTACTTCGGGGAGTTGCCTGCCCGCACCCCGGGAGAGGAACAGGACGTCCGGGACCTGGCCCGGACCTTCTACTACGCGTGGCTGAAGCCGGAACCGCCCCGCCCCTTCGTCCGGCCACGGTTCTCCAAGGTGGCCTTCTGGGTCCAGATGCCCCACGTGCGGGTGGAGGAGCTGGTGCAGCGGGAAAAGGGAGCCCCCCTCTCGGACGCGGACCGGGAGGAGCTAGCGGCCCGGGTGCAGGACGCCCGGCGGTGGCTGGCCCGTTGGGCGCCTGCCTGGTACCACATCGCGGTCCGCCACGAGTTACCTCCGGAGGTGGACCGTCTCAGCCCCCGCCAGCGGGAGCTGTTGCGGCGGCTGGCCCGCCGGCTACAGACTGACGCCGTGGACCCGGAGAAGGTCCAGGCGGCCATCTTCGCCCTGCGTTCGGAGCTGGGGCTGTCTGCCCAGGAAGCCTTCGGGGCGGTGTACGTGGCCTTCCTGGGGAAGGACCACGGCCCCCAGGCCGGATCCCTGCTGGCGGCCCTGGACCGGGACTTCGTGGTACGCCGGCTGTACGAAGCGAGCGGGGAGCCGGTGTCCCATGCTCCGTAGGACCCGAGCCCGCCAGGGAGCCTGCGTGGTGGTGTGCACCGCGCGGCTGGAGCCCCACCACGCCCAGGCCATCCGGGGGTGTGACCCCGCGGTGGAGGTCCGGGTGGTGCGGCGGGACGAGGCCCTGCCGTACCTGGAGGACGCGGAAGTCCTGCTGAGCTGGATGGTGCCGGACGCGTGGGTGGAACACGCCAAGCGCCTGCGGTGGGTGCACGTGACCTCCGCGGGGGTGGACCACCTGTGGGGAGGGGCCCTCTGGCGCTCCGGGGTAACCATCACCAACAGCCGGGGCGTGCACGCCACCCCCCTGGCGGAGCACGTGCTGGGTTGGCTGCTCATGTTCGCCCGCAACCTGCACGTCCACCTGGAGCACCAGCGCCACCGCCGCTGGCAGCGGGAGGAAGGGGGCCAGCTGGCCGGGACCACCGTGGGGATTTTGGGCCTCGGCGCGGTGGGGCGGGCGGTGGCCCGGCTGTGCAAGGCCTGCGGGGCGCGGGTGGTGGGGATGCGGCGGAGGCCGCAGCCGGTGCCCCACGTGGACCGGGTGGTAGGGCCGGAGGGGCTGCGGGAGGTCCTGGAGAGCTCCGACTACGTGGTCCTCACGTTACCCCTGGTCCCCTCCACCCGCGGGATCCTCGGCCGGCGGGAGCTGGAGTGGCTGAAACCCGGGGCGGTGGTGGTGAACGTGGGCCGCGGGGGTCTGGTGGACGAGGGGGCCCTGGTGGAGGCCTTGCGGGAAGGCCGCCTGCGGGGTGCGGCGTTGGACACCTTCGCCGCGGAACCCCTTCCCCCCGACAGCCCCCTCTGGGAGCTGCCCAACGTGCTGATCAGCCCCCACGTGGCGGGCAGCTTCCACGGGTACATGGACCGGGTGGTGGAGCTGTTCTGCGAAAACCTCCGGAGGTACCTGGCGGGAGAGCCGCTGCAGAACGTGGTAGATAGGGAAGCAGGATACTGAGCAGGAGGACCTGCGGTGAAGACCTACCAGGCAGAGCGCATCCGGAACGTGGCGGTGGTGGGGCACGGGGGCGTGGGCAAGACCAGCTTGGTGGAGGCCCTGTTGTTCTCCGCGGGTGCCGTGGACCGGCTGGGCCGGGTGGACGAAGGCACGGCCACCACCGACTTCGACCCCGAGGAAGTCCGCCGGAAGATGACCATCAACGCCGCCACCGCCCCCGTGGAGTGGCGGGACCACAAGGTCAACCTGGTGGACACCCCCGGCTACCCCGACTTCGTGGGCGAGGCGTACGCGGCCCTGCGGGTGGCGGACGTGGCCCTGTTCGTGGTGGACGCCCTGAGCGGGGTCCAGGTGCAGACGGAGAAGCTGTGGAAGGTGGCGGACCAGCACGGCCTCCCGAGGTTCGTGTTCGTGAACCGGCTGGACCGGGAGAACGCCCAGTTCGCCCGGGCCGTGGAGGTGCTGCAGGCCCGGTTCGGCACCCACGTGGTGCCCCTGCAGGTCCCCTTGGGCGCGGAGGCGGCGGTGCAAGGGCTGGTGGACCTGGTGTCCCTGCGGGCGTACCGGTACCAGGACGGGCGGCCCCAGGAGGTGGAGCTCCCGGAGGACGCCCGGGAGGAGGCGCAGCGGTGGCGTGAAAAGCTGATGGAGGAAGCCGCGGAGGCCGACGACACCTTGCTGGAGAAGTACCTGGAGTCCGGGGAGCTGGCGGAGGAGGACCTGCGAAGGGGGCTGCGGGCGGGTGTCGCGTCCGGCCGCGTGGTGCCGGTGCTGTGCGGCGTGGCGTTGCAGGCCCTGGGCGCTCGAGAGCTGCTGGACGCCTTGGTGGAGCTCGCCCCCAGTCCCGCGGACCGGCCCGCGGAGGTGTCCCTGGAGGGCGAGTCCCTCCGACCCGACCCTTCTGGGCCCCTGGCGGCCCTGGTGTTCAAGACCATGGCGGACCCGTACGTGGGCCGGCTGTCGTACTTCCGGGTGTACTCCGGTACCCTCCGGTCCGACTCCCAGGTGTACAACGCCACCAAGGAACGCTCCGAGCGGGTGGGACAGCTGTACCTCCTGCGGGGTAAGCAGCAGATCCCCGTGGCGGAGGTGGCCGCGGGCGATCTGGGGGCGGTGGCCAAGCTCGGCGAGACGCAGACCAACGACACCCTGTGCAGCAAGGACCACCCCCTGCGCCTGCGCCCCATCGAGTTCCCCAAGCCCGCCATCGCCATGACGGTGGAGCCCAAGAGCAAGCAGGACGAGGACAAGCTGGGCCAGGCTTTGGCCAGGCTGGCGGAGGAGGACCCCACCCTGCACGTCCAGCACGACCCGGAGTCCAAGAAGACCATCCTGTCCGGGCTAGGCGAGTCCCACCTGGAGATCGTGGCGGACCGGCTGCGGCGCAAGTTCCACGTGGAGGTCCAGCTGGGCCAGCCCCACGTGCCGTACCGGGAGACCGTCCGCAAGAAGGCCACCGCGGAGGGCCGCTACGTGAAGCAGACGGGAGGCCGGGGACAGTACGGGGTCTGCACCATCGAGATCGAGCCCCTGCCCCGGGGTGCGGGCTACGAGTTCGTGGACAAGATCTTCGGAGGAGCCATCCCCCAACAGTTCCGGCCCTCCGTGGACAAGGGGGTCCGCAAAGCCATGGAGGAGGGGGTCCTGGCGGGCTACCCCGTGGTGGACGTGCGGGTCACCTTGCTGGACGGCAAGACCCACCCCGTGGACTCCTCCGACATCGCCTTCCAGATCGCGGGGTCCCTGGCCTTCAAGAAGGCCGCGGAGCAGGCGGGGATGGTGCTCCTGGAACCCATCATGAACGTGGCGGTGACGGTGCCCGACGACTTGGTGGGGGACGTGATCGGGGACCTGAACGGGAAACGGGGCCGGATCCAGGGCATGGAGCCCAACGGCGACGGCACCACCACGGTGCGGGCGCAGGTGCCCATGGCGGAGATGCTCCGGTACGCCAGCGACCTGCGGTCCATCACGGGCGGCCGCGGGTCCTTCGAGATGAGCTTCTCGCACTACGAGGAAGTCCCCGCCCACATCGCACAGAAGGTGGTGGAGGAAGCCGCCCGGCAGCGGCAGGCGGCGGAGGCGCACTGAGGGCCCCGTCTCACGGAGACGGAGACGTGCCGTTGCGGTCCTGCGGCTCGGGCACAACTCCCCGCAGGAGGAAGGCGCAGGCCTGCTGGAGGTCTTCCGGCAAGACGCGGACCGCCTCGTGCAGGAGGTTGCGGCAGATCCGCTCCCCGCACACCGCCTGGGCTTCGGAGAGCATCTTCTGGAGCTGCGCCCGGTACTGGTGGACGCGCTTGCGCACCGTGACGCTGGAGACCGCCACGGCTCCGTCTTTGCGGGCGGACGGCTCGAACAGGGGGATGACGGGGAGCTGGTCTAAGAGCCGCTGGGCCACGTGGGAGCCGGCGGTCTGCTCGAACCCCTCGATGAAGGACCACGCCAGGGCGTAAAAGCTCTTGGCCAAAAGCTGGGAGGCCTCCGCGGGGTGCAGGTCCGCGGTGGGGTCTAGCCCGGGGGCGGACACCGCACTGAGCTCCGCGGACAGCTCCGCCCGCGACCGTGGGTCGGACAGCACGCTCCGCAGGGCGTCCACCACCTGGGGGTCGAACTGCCTGCCCGCCTGCCGCTCCAGCTCCGCCAGGGCGTGCTCCCAGGTGGTGCCGCGCCGGTAGGGCCGGTCCGCGGTCATGGCTTCGAAGGCGTCCGCCACCGCCACGATCCGGGCCAGCAGGGGGATCTGTTCTCCGGAGAGGCCAGCGGGGTAACCGGAGCCGTCGTACCACTCGTGGGCGTGGCGGACCGCCTCCACCACCTCCTCCGACAGCCCCGCCGCGGCCAGGATGCGCGCCCCGATGAGGGAGTGCTGCTCCACCTCCCGGCGTTCCTCCCGGGACAACCGCCCGGGTTTCAGCAGGACCGCGTCCCGCACCCCGATCTTCCCGATGTCGTGGAGCAGAGCCGCGGTCTCCAGGGACTCCAGCTGGTCCCGTCCCAGTCCGAGGGCCTGACCCACCGCCCGGGCCACGGCCTGGATCCTGCGGGAGTGGCCCCCCGTGGGGTGGTCCCGGGCGTCCACCGCCTCCGCCAGGCTCAAGATCATACGGTCGCGGGTCACCCGCAGAGCCCTGTGGGCCTCCGCCCGGTCCAGGGCCGCGCTCACCTGGCGTGCGAAGGCCCCCAGCAGGGCCAGCACCTCCGGGGGGAACCCCTGCGGACGCGCGAAGTTCACGTAGACCACCGCCCTCACGAGCCGGTCCCGGAGGAGGGGGAGCCCCACGAACGCCCGTACGCCCGCGGCCAGCAGCTCTGCCTTCACCGACGGGTCCTGGGAACAGTCGGGGACCGCCAGGGGGCCCAGGGCCCGCAGCAGGCGGCTGGTAATCCCCTGGCTCCGGATGGGCACGTAGGGCCGCACCCTGGGTGCGGCACCCACCGCGGCGCGCAGCTCCAGGGCCCTTTCCCGCGGATGGTACAGGTAGGCCACCGCGGAGTGGGCGCTCAGGACGCCGTACAGTCCCTCCGCGGCCCGCCGCAGAACGCCGTCCGGGTCCGGAGTGTCCGTCACCCAGGCGGCCACCTCCAGGAGCCGCAGAGCCAGGGAAGCTTGCTCACCGTGCCAGACGGGCTCCACCATCGACGGGAAGCACCTGAGCAAGAAACGTGCCCTGCGGGCGCGAGGCACCCCGCGTCGCGGAGCGATTTTTGGCGACCCCGGTCTCTCTCCGCGGGAGGGGGTTTTCCGGGAAACGCTGCTAGTCGGCCACGTCCCCGAGGCTCACCAGCCCCGAGCGCAGGGCGTACAGCACCGCGCGGGTGCGGTTGGGCTGGTCCAGTTTCTGCAGGATGTTCTTCACGTGGGACCGCACCGTCTCCAGGGACACCCCCACCAGCTCCGCGATCTCCTGGTTGGTGTGACCGCGGGCCATGAGGCGGAGGATCTCCCGCTCCCGAGGGGTGAGGATGCTGCCCCTGGGGGGCACCGGAGCCGCCCGCTTGGCCATGAGGTGCACCAGCTTGGTGGTCACCTCCGACTGCAGGTAGGCCTCCCCCGCGGCCACCAGCCGGATGGCCCGGCACAGCTCCGCGGGCGGCGCGTCCTTGAACAGGAAGCCGTCCGCCCCTTCCTGGACCGCCCGCAGGATGGCCTCGTCCGCCTCGTAGCCGGTGAGGAGGACCACCCGGGTGGTGGGAGCCTCGCGTTTGACCGCCTTGAGAACCGCGATGCCGTCCATGTCGGGCATGCGCAGGTCCAGCACGAGCACGTCCGGCCGCTGCTGCAGGACCGCCTCCACGGCCTGGCGGCCCGTGCTGGCTTCCCCCACCACACAGAAGTCTTTCTCCGTCTCCAGGACCAGGCTCAGGCCCCGGCGCACCATCTCGTGGTCGTCCGCGATCAGGACCCGAAGGGGGGACTGCTCACGCATGCCAGCCTCGGCACCCGCACCTCCACCCGGGTCCCGCCGCCGGGGACGCTGTGCAGGGCCAGGGTCCCGCCCACCGCCAGGGCCCGCTCCCGCATCCCCTGGATCCCCATCCCCGCCTCGCGGAGGTCGAACCCGACCCCGTCGTCCTGGACGGTCAGCTGGACCACGTGGGAGTCCGCGGCGAGGTGCACCGTGGCCCGTCGGGCGTGGGCGTGCCGGACCACGTTGGCCAGCGCCTCCTGCGCGATGCGGAAGAGGTGCTTGCGGGTGAACGGGGTCAGCTCCGTCAGGTCGCCCTGGACGGAGATGTCCACCTCAAGCCCCTCGGGAGGCCCCAGGTCCTGGACGTAGGACTTCAGTTCCGCCACGAACTCCGCGGTGGTGAGGCCGCCCACCCACATGTCGAAGATGAGCCCCCGGATGTCCCGCAGGGTCTTGGTGCTGGCCCGCAACACCGCCTCCAACCGCTCCCGGAGGACGGCCTGGTCCTCCGGGATCAACCGCAGACAGCTCTCCAGGGTGTACACGGTCCCGAACAGACACTGGGAAACGGTGTCGTGGATGTCGCGGGCGATGCGGTTGCGCTCTTCCTGCACCGCGAACCGCTGGGCACGCTCCACGCACATCCGGGTGCTCCATAACGCCAGGGCCGCCTGGTGCGCCACGGAGGTGAGGAGAGGGACCGCGTCCTGTCGGGAGGCCTCTCCCTCCGGGAGCTCCACCACCAGCACCCCCACGGGCAAGTCCCGGATCAGCAGGGGCAGGACCAGGCCCCGGCCCAGGCGGCAGCCCTCCAGGGACGGGTCCAGCTGCCCCTCTACCTCCTGTACCGCCCGGGAGGTGAGGGCTCGGGCGAAGGATCCCCCAGACTGATTGAGCGGGACCCGGAGGGTGGCCGGCACCTCCTGGGTGAGGGAGCCGCCTGCGGAGGCGGCCATCCAACCGGTGAGGGAGAGGTCTCCGTGGTCCACCAGCCCGAGGAAGGCGCGGGGGTACCCCAGCTCGCCCGTAAGCAGGCTCAGGACCTTGCGCTGGACGTCCCGGACGTCCACCGCGGCCTCCTGGAGCCCCACGGCCAGGGCGTGGAGGGACCGGAGTTCACGGTTGGTCCGCTGCAGCTCCGCGGTCTTGCGTACCAGCTCCGTCCGCACCTGCTCCAGCAGGCGGGTGCTGGCCCGCTGGTCTTCCAGGAGGGAGGTGAAGTTGGAGAACAGGCCGCCGATGAGGAAAAAGCCCGCCACGTGGATGGTCATGAGGGAGACGTCCACCGCCGTCCCCCACCCCAGGCTGCGGACCAGCACCGCCGCGGCGTAGGCGGCGGTCATCCCCGCCGCGGAGGTGATGCCTCCGCGGGTGCGGAAGAACAGGCCCGAGGCGAACAGAGGGCTGAGGGCGTACAGATAGTACGGGCTGGCTACCCCGCCGCTGAGGGCCAGCACCACGCTGCAGAACAGGACGTCCGCGGCCATCAGCCACGGGCGCCGCAGGACCAGGGTGTTCAGGACGGGGTGGAAGAGGGTCACGCCCAGGTTGTACCCCGCGGCGATCCCCAGAAGAGCCCACGCGGCGGCGCTGGGTCGGCCGGAGGCCACCAGGCCCAGCAGCGGGGGTACGAGGGCCAGCCACCGGTAAAGGAGGATGTAACCGAACAGCTCAGACCGCTGTCGGAGGTCCGGGGCCAGCTCGTACCTCCGCGCCGGCCTTTTGCCCCGCTCCTCGGTCAGCAGCCCTCGAAGGCTCGCGTGGGTCACCCCAGACCCCCTTCTGCATTTTAGCCCGAGGCCAGGCGGCGCCTGCATACCCCGTTCGGGGGACCGTGCTCCCTCACCTGGGGGTTGCGGTGGGTGGGGCCGCAGCCGTATACGGGACGGGGGTGGTGGACGGTGCGGCTAGCACCGGTTCTCCTGGTGGGCCTGCTGCAGGGGCTGCTGGTCCTGCAGGTGGGCTCCTCCGCACCGACGAGGGGCGCAGCCGGGCCCGGGGAGGAGCTCAGCCTGACGGCCGACGCGGTCCTCGCCAGGAGCGTACGGGCCGGGGAACGGGTGGTCCTGGCGGTGCGTACCACCGGCCTCGTGGACGTGACCGTGTACGAGTCCACGGGGGACGCCGCGGAACTGCAGCTCTTCCGGGGCGGAGGCACCCCGCGGACGGCCAAGCAGTTCCACTCCGTCCTGGAAGTCAGCTACCCCCTGGCCAGCCTGAGCGGGACGGACTTTTGGGTCCGCGTGCAGCACCGCCGGCCCGGCAGGACCTCCGTCTTTTACCGTCCGGGAACCCAGGACGAGGCCATGGGGCGGCTGCGCCGTGGGGAGAACCTGGAGCGCAACAGCGGGGTGGTGGAGGCCGGGGAGGGGCTTTACAGCATGCCCCTGTACCAGCTGGTGCCCGGCACGGTAGTCCACCTGGAGGTGGAGGCAGGCACCGGGACCGTGGGCCTGCTCAAGGTGCGGGAGTTCCTGGAGGTGAAGGAGGGCCGGGCTTCTTTGGGCTCCCGCTGCTCCCCGGCGCGGTGCGTGGGGGTGGGGTCGGGCCGGGAGCGCCTGGAGTTGTACGTGTCGGACTACGACGACCTGTACGTGGTGGCCGAGGGGCCCGTGCGGTTCCGGTACCGGGTGGTGGCCACCCCGGAAGTCCTGAACTACATCTCCTCGTGCACCTAAAAGCGTGTCGGGGTCTAGCGCGGCGGCAGGACCACACGGAGAGGGGGTGAGGGCATTGCAGAAGTTGACCCGCAGGCAGGTCCTGAAGGTGGCGGGCGGGACAGCCCTGACGTTGGCGGCCGGGGGTACCGCCGGACGGCTGCTGGGGTGGGCGGTGGCGCAGGAGCCCGCCAGGCCCCTTCTGCCCAGTCCCACCCGGCGGGCGGTGATCGTGGGCGGCGGCATCAGCGGCGCCATGTGCGCCCGCACCCTCCGGAAGATCGCCCCGGACGTGGAGGTCGTCCTGATCGAGCGGAACCCCACGTACGTGTCCGGCCCCTCCCACGTGGACTACCTCGTGGGGCTGGAGGACGCCAAGAAAGTGACGGTGGGTTACGACGGGCTTGTGAAGGAAGGGGTGAAGGTCATCCGGGCCGCGGCTACGGGCGTACGTCCCGCGGAGCGGCGGGTCCTCACCCCCCGCGGCTTCGTGGAGTACAACGTCCTGCTCCTGGCCACGGGGCTGGTCCCCGCCACCCACGAGATCCGGCAGCTTTTGGAAAACCAGCACATGGCCCCGCACGCCTGGACCTGGGCGGGGACCGTGGAGCTGCGCAAGGCCGTGGAGGCCTTCCGGGGCGGCACCTTCGTCATCGCCGTCCCGCCTCCGCCGTACAAGTGCCCTCCGGGCCCGTACGAGGTGGCCTGCCTGGTGGACGAGTTCTGGAAGAAGAAGGGCGTGCGGGCGGAGGTGGTGGTCCTGGACGCCAACGACCGGCCCCAGCCCCCGCTTCTGGCGGACCTGTGGCGGCGGGTCCTGGCGGACCGGGGCATCGTGTACAAGCCCAGCTTCAAGGTGGTGGAGCTGGACCCCTCCGCTCGGGCCCTCGTCTCCGACCGGGGCGAGCGGCAGCGGTTCGACCTGGCTAGCGTGATCCCGCCCCAGCGGGCGCCCCTGTTCATCGAGGAGGCAGGGCTGGGGGCCCCCTTCGTGCCCGTGGACCCCGCCACCTTCCGCTCCCGGACCCACGAGGCGGTGTACGCGGTGGGAGACGTGGCCGCGGTGCCGTACACGAAGTCGGCCTTCACCGCCTTCCTGCAGGGCCGCAACGCCGCGTACTCCCTGGCCCGGGCCCTGGGGAGGGAACCCGGGGAACCCGACCCCGTGTTCAACCAGTGCTGGCCCTTCGTGTCCAGCACCGAGGCCCTGTTGGTGGAGGTCGCGTGGACCAAGGAGGGCCGCCCCGTCCCCGAACGCAACCGCACGGGCGGCCCGAGCCGGGACCACGTGCGGGCCCGCAAGACCTGGGAGTATGGGATCCTGCGGGCAGCCTACGGTTAGGTCAGCTCGGTGGGGCTTGCTGGCGGCGGCGCTGTGGGTGGCCGCCTGCCAGGCGGCTTCCTCCGCCCCGCGGGGTAGTGCCGTCCGGGTCCAGCAGCTGGAGGTGCACGCGGAGCCGGGCCTGCAGTTCCGCGTGAAGGGGCAGTCCCCAGGGCCACTGCGGGTGGCGGCCGGACGGGAAGTCCGGTGGGTGGTGGTCAACCGCGACACCGTGCAGCACGACCTGTGGGTGGTGGGAGCCAGCGACCGTTCGCCTTACCTTTCCCCCGCTTTCCCGCAGGCCCGCACGCCCCTCCTGGACCCCGGGGCCCGGTACGAGCTGCGGTTCGTACCGACCTCCCCGGGCCGCTACCGGTACGTGTGCACCGTGCCCGGGCACGACGCTTCCATGCACGGGGAGCTCGTGGTGGAGGCGGCCCGGTGAGGGATCCGTGGACTGCGTTCTTCCTGGTGGCCGTGTCCTTGGGCACCGCCGCCTTCACGTGGCGGCACGGCCTCCCGCAGGCCGCGGTGCTGTTCGTGCTCGGCTTGGGCTACGGTTGGGTTTTCCAGCGGTCGCGGCTGTGCTTCGCGTCTGCCTTCTACGGGAAGCGGGAGCTGTTCCGGGCCATCCTGCTGGGGCTGGCGGTCGCTTCCGTGGGTTCCGCGGCGGTGGTGGCCCTCGGGTGGAACCGGCCTCCCCGGCTGCCCTTCGGACTGCACACCCTGGTGGGTTCCTTCCTGTTCGGGATGGCCATGCCCTTCGCGGGCGGGTGCATGACCGGCACCCTGTTCCGCCTGGGAAGCGGCCAGGCCAAGTCCTTGGCGGCCTTCCTGGGCATTCTGGTGGGCAACGGGGTCGGCGCGGCGTGGGCGTGGCGGGTGACGGAGCCCCTGCTGGAGCTGGGCTTCCGTTTCCACGTGGCGGACTTCTTGGGCCTGTGGCCGGCCCTGGCCCTAAATCTGGCCGTGCTGGGCTTGCTTTTCTGGCGGCTGCGGCCGGAGCCCACTGTCAGACCGTCTGGCCCGTGGCACCCTCTGCGGGACCCGTGGCCCGCGTGGCTCGGAGGCCTGACCTTGGCGGTGCTGTTCGTGGCCCAGTTCGCGTACCACTCGGCCTTGGGGGTCCAGCTCCCCCTCGCCCGGTCCGTGCTGTGGGCGGCGCAGGCCCTAGGCGCCCCGGTGGCGGACCTCCCCTGGACCCAGTTCTGGGGCCTACGCGTCCCGGCCCTGGACCCGGGGCTGCACCTGGACGTGGGCCTCATCACGGGGGCCGTGCTGGGAGCCGTGGTGGCCGGGGAGTTCGGCTACTTCCGCCACGGGAACCTGAAAGAACTTTTGGCGGGGTTTGCGGGCGGGCTGGTCATGGGCGTGGCGGTGTGGGTGGCCTTGGGCTGCAACGTCTCGGGGTTCTGGAGCGCGGTGGCCACCCTGCGGTTTGAAGGCTGGCTGTACGCAGTGGGGCTGTACGCGGGCGCTCGGGTGGGCCTGCGGGCCGTGGAGGCCCTGGTGGCCCGGGGGGTCCTGTGATCCCACCTCCCCCGAACGGGGGAGGGTTTCCTCCTCCCTGAGAGCGTTGCGCGGGGCGCGGGAAAGCGCCATGTAGGGAGCAGGTGCCGGCAAAGGCCGACTGGGGGTGTTGGCGGTGGAGGAGACCCGAGCTGTGAAGGCGGACCAGGTCCTGGACTGCCGGGGGCTTCTGTGTCCTCTGCCCGTGATCAAGACGACGAAGGCCATCAAGTCCCTGGCCGTGGGGCAGGTGTTGGAGATGCTGGCCACGGACCCGGGTTCCAAGCCGGACATGCTGGCGTGGTCCAAGCAGACGGGCCACGAGCTCCTGGAGATCCACGAGGAGCAGGGTGTGTTCCGGTTCCTGATCCGGCGCACCCGGTGACGCCGCCGAGGGAAGGGGGTGGGGACGGTGGACCAGCTGGTGGTAGACCGGACGCAAACCACCCGCGAGGAGACGGGGAAGAAGACGAAGCGGCTGGCCATGGTGGCCTCCAAGGGGACTTTGGACATGGCGTACCCCCCGCTGATCCTGGCCACCACCGCCGCCGCCATGGGCTGGGAGGTGGGCATCTTCTTCACCTTCTACGGCCTCGACCTCCTGCACCGGCAGCGGGTCAAGCAGCTCAAGGTGTCCCCCGTGGGAAACCCGGCCATGCCCCCTCCCGTACGGTCCCTGCCCGTCAAGGTGCCCGACATCCTGGGAGCTCTCCCGGGCATGTCCGCCGTGGCCACCGCCATCATGAAGCGGTGGATGCGGGCGTCGCACATGCCCACGGTGGAGGAGCTGCTGGAGCTGGCGCGGGAGAGCGGGGTCAAGCTGTTCGCGTGCGCCACCACCATGGGCGTGATGGGCGTGCGCCAGGAGGACCTGGTGGACGGGGCGGAGTGCGCGGGAGCCACCACCTTCTTGGACTTCGCCTCGGAGGCGGACGTGACCCTGTTCGTGTGACGGAGGGCTGGCATGGAGCGGGACGGGCCACGGCGCATCCTGTACGTCCAAACCCACGGCGTGGACATGCCGGAACGCAGCGCCACCCCCTTCTACCTGGCCGCCGCCGCGGCCGCCATGGACGTGGAGGTGGGCATCTACTTCACCATGAACGGACCCACCCTCCTCCGCCGAGGCGTGCCGGAGGAGCTCATCGTCCCCAAGAAGGGAGGAGGCGGGGCGCCCTTGCGCCACTTCATCGACCAGGCCTTGGAACTGGGGGTGAAGCTGTACGTGTGCCAGCCCAGCCTGGACCTCCACGGACTGCGGATGGAAGACCTCATCGAGGGGGTGGAGATGATCGGCGGTGCCGCCTTCAACGCCATGGCCCTGGAGGCGGACGCGGTGATCGCCTTCTGACCGCATGGCGACGCGGGAAGAGCTCGTGGCCGCGGTGGAGGCGGAAGTCCGGAGGGAGGAGTGAAGGATGGCCCTGCACGCCCCGCCCAAGCTCGAGAAGTACGCGGACGTCCCGTACGAGGAGAAGGAGCGCCTGTTCCAGGAGGTCAAGTCCGACCCGCGCTTCCCGGACTACCTGTATGGGTGCTACGAGTGCGGGATCTGCGTGGCGGCCTGCCCTTCGGCCCGCTTTTACGACTTCAGCCCGAGGAAGATCGCCCAGACCTTGGCCCGGGAGGACGTGGAGCTGTTCTACTACCAGCTGAACGAGGACGTGTGGAACTGCTCCCAGTGCTTTTCGTGCAACCGTTGTCCGCGGGGGAACTCCCCCGGGGGGCTGATCACCATCATGCGGGAGGTGGCGGTCCGCCACGGCCTGCGGAGCGCCAAGGAAGCCCTGGAGGGCTACAGCCGGGTCATTTACAAGATCATGCTCACGGGCACGCAGGTCTCCCCCGACATGATCCAGGCGGACGCCTTCCCGGACTGGGGACCGGTGGCGAAGGAGACCGCGGAGAAGCTGGAGCTGTGGCGGAAGGCGATTCCGCCCGAGACCATGCACACCACCAGCACCGCGTGGGAGGTGAGCGACCAGACCCTGGCAGAGCTGTACCTGATCTGGTACATGACGGGGGTCCTGGACATGATCCGGGAGGTGGACGAGGGGCTCCACATGATCCTCACGGACGTGATGGAGGAGTTCTTGGAAGAAAAAGGCCTCGCCGTGGCCAGCTGACGCGGCGGGAAAGGAGGAGGAACGTCGTGGACACGGACAGGACGACCGGCGAGCGGGTGTTCCGGCGCGACCCGGACCTGCCGACACCGGAGGACATCCGGGAGCGGGTCCTGGCCCTGGAGGAGGCGGGGGAGTGGATCGTCCAGCGGGTCCCCCAGCCCTACCGGGAGGTCCCCACCAAGTACGGGTGGCCCAAGAAAGTCCCCCTGCAGCACACGTGGCACCACAAGAGCTGCGGCCAGTGCGGGCACATCCCCGGCTACTCCACCGCCATCTTCTGGCTTCACCGGAAGCTGGGGCTGGACTACGACGACCCCCGGGACCAGACCTCCTGCACCGGGTGGAACTACTACGCCTCCGCCACGTCCAACGCCGCGGCCCAGGCGGCGGTGGCGGCGCGGAACTTCGCCGCAGCCTACGCCACGGGCTACTTCCCCCTCATCCACTGCGGGACCAGCTACGGGCACTACAAGGAGGTCCGGGAGGAGCTGGTCAAGCACGGGGAGCTGCGCCGGCAGGTGCGGGAGATCTTGGCGAAGCTGGGCAAGCCCCTGGTGATGCCGGAGGAGATCGTCCACTACAGCGAGTGGGTGTACGCGGTCCGGGAAGAGATCGCCGCCCGCAGGGTGTACGACTGCAGCGAGGTGGTGGTGACGGTCCACCCCGCCTGCCACTACTACAAGCTGGTGCAGGGCGACGCCATCTACGACCCGGACATCTACGGAGGGCAGCGGACCGCGGTGGTGACCGCGGTGGCGAAGGCCTTGGGCGCGCAGGTGCGCGACTACTCCACGTGGTTCGACTGCTGTGGGTTCGGGTTCCGGCACATCCTGGTTCAGCGGGACTTCACGCGGTCCTTCGCGGTGTCCCGCAAGATCGAGACCATGATCGAGGAGGCAAAACCCGACGTGGTCCTCACCCACGACACCGGGTGTGTGACTACCCTGGACAAGAGCCAGTTCGCGGCCCAGGTCCACAAGAAGAAGGTCGGCGTCCCCGTGATGTCGGAGGCGCAGTTCGCGGCCCTGGCCATGGGTGCCCACCCCTACCGGGTCTGCCAGCTGCACTGGCACGCCGCGGACTACCGGCCCCTCCTGGAGAAGATGGGGATCGACTGGCGGGAGCGGTGGCGGGAGTTCGAGGAAGACCTGGAGCGCATCCAGCGGGGGGAGAAGGAGTACCTCACGTGGGAGGACGTGGACGCGGAGGTCCCTGCCCGGCACTTCCTGCCCGTGTCCTGAGGGTCTGGCGAGGAGGAGCGGTATGCCGAGCGACGTGGTGCTGGTGATCGGGGGCGGGCCCGCGGGCCTGGAGGCGGCCCGGGGGGTGGCGGACCTGGGAGCCCGGGTGGTCCTGGTGGAGGAGCGGGACCGTCTCGGGGGCACCCCGGTGTTCGAGCAGTACGCGGCCCTCACCCACGGGTTCCAGGACGCGGAAGAGGTCATGGACCGCATGGTCCAGGCGGTGGTGGGCCACCCCGGCGTGGAGGTCCGGCTGCGGAGCAAGGTGGTGAGCTGCGAGGGCCAGGTGGGCAGCTTCCGGGTCGGCGTCCAGCGGCTGGAGGACGGAGCGCCCGCCACCGTGGAAGCCGGGGCCATCATCGTGGCCACGGGTTTCCAGCACTTCGACCCCGGCCGGGAGACCCAGGTGTACGGCTACTACGAGTACCCCGACGTCATCACCCTGGCGGACGCGGAGGCTATGCTGAAGGCCAAGCGGTTCGTGCGCCCGTCCACCGGCCTGCCGCCGGAGCGGGTGTGCTTCATCCAGTGTGTGGGTTCCCGGGACCGGCAGATCGGCAACGAGTACTGCTCCAAGGTCTGCTGCGGGATCGCGTCCAAGCAGGCCATCGAGATCCGACAGCAGGTGCCCCAGTGCAAGGTGTACATCTTCTACATCGACATGCGCATGTACGGGTACTGGGAGAACGAGATCTACTGGCCCGCCCAGGAGCAGTACAAGGTGAACTACATCAAGGGGATCGCCACGGAGATCATCCGGAAAGGGGACAAGCTCCTGGTACGGGGGGAGGACACCACCCTGGGACGCCCCCTGGAGGTCCCCATGGACGTGGTGATCCTCTCCGTGGGAATGGAACCCAGCAAGGGGACCCGGGAGGTGGCGAAGGTCCTGGGGCTCAAGCAGAACAAGTACGGGTTCATCGAGGTGCCCCACGAGGGTGTGGACCCCGTGGCCACCTCCGTGCCCGGGATCTTCGTGGCGGGGGCGGCAGCCGGACCCAAGGACCTGGACGACACCCTGTCCATGGCAGGGGCCGCGGCCATGAAGGCGGTGGCCGCCCTGCGGCGGGCCGCGGTGGCAGGCGCCGCCGGGTAGGGCACGGTGCTGGACGAGCAGGCCCTGGACGTACAGGCGGGGGAGGAGTTCGCCCGGGAGGTGCTGTCCCGAATCCCCCTCGAGTCCGTGGACGACCTGCTGGACGAGCTGGAGGGCAAAAGCCGCCGGTTCCGGGCGGAGCTTACCCCCGAGCGGTTGAGCTCCCTGGACCCCGAAGGAGCCCGCGCCCTGCTGCGGGCCACCCCGGGAGTCCGTCGGAGGGCGGAGGAGGTGCTGCGGGGAGTCGGGGTGGAGGGGCTCCGGAGGCTGTGGGCGGAGCTCCTGTACGGGCAGGGACCGGTGGAGGACCGGTTCTCCGCTTTCTGTGAAGCCCTGGCCCCCGCGTGTCCCCGGGAGGAGTTCATCGACTTGGGCGGGGAGGCCCTGCACTGGGTGTTCCCGGACCGCTACTGGCTGTGGACCCGCTGGATGTGGAACCCCCGCACGCAGACGGGCGCCTTGCGGTTCGTGGTCCCGGACTGGCGCGCCCTCTCCGCACCGAGCCTGGGGCAGGTGTACCGGAAGGTGGGGGAGGCGGTGGCGTACGCGGAGGCGGCCCGGGAGTCCCTGGGGCTGTTCAGCCACGTGCGGCACCGCCGCAGCCCTTTTCTGAACGACGTGCACCTGGCCGTGGTGTACACCCTGTACCTGTTCACCACCCTCCGGATGCGCATGACCAAGGAGTTCACCCAGGTGCTGCCACCGCCGTGGGAGCTCGTCCGGAGGTTGCTGGGCGTGTACCCAGGGGAGGGAGAGGATGCCGAGAACAGGGCTTGACAAAGTAGACGGCGTGCTCGAGCAGGAGGTGGCCGTCCTGGAGGGGATGGACATCTCCGGGCACTGGAACCGGATGTTCGAGCAGCGGGTGGTGTGGGACTACCCCACGGAGATCCTGGAGAAGATCACGGGCCTGCCGGGGGGCGAGTCCCTGGCCTGGTGCTACCAGTGCGGCAAGTGCGTGCCCGTGTGCCCCGTGGACATCGTGGGGGACTACGGGCCCCGGAAGGTCTACCGGAAGGCACAGCTGGGCGTGGACCTCTTCCGGGACCCGGACCTGTGGCTGTGCACCACCTGCATGAACTGCCTGCGGGTGTGTCCCAAGGCCGTGGACATGATCCAGATCATGCCCGCGGTGCGGGAGGTGGCGGTCCAGGAGGGCCAGGTCCCCCCAGAACTCCAGAAGACCTTCCAGAACATCGCCAAGTACGGGAACCCGATGGGGGAGTCGCCCCGGAAGCGGGCGGAGTGGGTGAAGGACGCGGGGGTCCCGGTCACGGTGCTGCCCGCCGACCCCCGGCCCGTGGACGTGCTCTGGTACGTGGGAAGCTACCCCTCGTACCACCCGCGGGGGAAGGACGCGGCCCGGGCCATGGCGCGGGTGTTCTTCGCCTTGGGGGTGGACTTCGGGATCCTGGGCCACGAGGAGTGGGAGGACGGGGACTCCGTGCGCCTGGCGGGCGAGAAGGGGCTGTTCGAGGTGCTGGCGGAGCGCAACATCCGGACCTTCGCGAAGTACCAGTTCCGCCGCATCGTGGTGACGGGCCCCCACGAGTACAACGCGTTCAAGAAGATCTACCCGCAGTACGGAGGGGAGTACGAGGTGCTGCACTACACCCAGTTCCTCGAGCCCATGATCCCGCGGCTGCGGGAGATGTTCGTCCGGGAAGTCCGCTGCCGGGTGACCTTCCACGACCCCTGCTACCTGGGCCGGCACCACGGGGAGTACGACGCGCCCCGGCGGCTGCTGCAGGCCATCCCCGGCGTGGAGCTGGTGGAGATGCCCCGCTGCCGGGAGAACGGCTACTGCTGTGGGGGCGGAGGAGGCGGGATGTGGCTGGATAGTTTCACCCGGGACTACACCCGGGAACGGCTGTCCGACCGAAGGGTCCGGGAGGCGGTGGAGACGGGGGCGGAGGTGCTGGCGGTGTGCTGCCCGTACGAGGTGTCCCGTTTCGAGGACGCGGTGAAGGCCACGGGCAACGACGGCAAGCTCGTCGTCCGGGACATCATCGAGCTGGTGGACGAAGCCTTGGGCAGCCCGCGGGCGGGGTGAGGTGCCGGGATGGACGTGGTGGTGTGCTGCAAGCTGGTGCCTGACCTGGTGGAGGAGCTGGAGGTCAACGAAGCCGGCACGGACCTGGACTGGGCGGCCGTCCGGTGGGTCCTGAACGAGTTCGACGACCACGCCCTGGAGGAGGCCTTCCTGCTGAAGGAGTCCACGGGGGCTCGGGTCACGGTCCTGGTGCCGGAGGCGGACGGGGCGGAGGAGGTCCTGTACACGGCCCTGGCCAAGGGGGCGGACCGGGCCATCCGGCTGACGGGGCTGCCACCGGGCGCGGGGAGCAGGGCGCTGGCGGCGGCGTTCTCCCAGGTGCTCCCGTCCGTGGGCTACGACGTGATCCTCACAGGGGTGCAGGCCGTCGACGACGTGGACGGGCAGGTGGGGGGACTTCTGTCGGGGATGCTGGGGCTGCCGTACGTGGGGGTGGTGACGGGGGTCGAGGTGGACTGGCAAGCCCGGAGGGCGGTGGTGCGCAAGGAGTACGCGGGGGGCGTGGTGGAGGAGCTGGAGGTGGACCTGCCCGCGGTGCTGGGGGTGCAGTCTGCGCGCAAGCCTCCCCGTTACGCACCGGTCAGCAGGGTCCGGCAGCTCATGCGGGAGGGCAAGGCAGAGGCCCTGCCCGCGGAGCTGCCCGCGGTCCCCAGGGCAGCGGTGCGGCGGGTGTTCCGGCCGCAGACGGACCGCCGCGCGCAGATCCTGCAGGGGCCCGCAGAGCAGGCGGCCGCGCAGCTGGTGGCCATCCTGGAAGAGCGTGGGTTGCTGCGGAGGTGAGGAGGAGCCGTGGCCGAGGTGATGGTGTTCGCAGAGCGACAGGGCGACAGCCTGGCGGAGGTCACCTACGAGCTGCTGGCCGCGGGCCGCCAGCTTAGCGAAGCCCTGGGATGTGAGCTTTCCGCGCTGTTGGTGGGCCCCGGGGCGGGCGGCCTGGCCAGTGGCTTGGGCAGCGCGGACGTGGTGGTGTGCGCGGAAGACCCGCAGCTGGCGCACTTCACCCCGGACGGCACCCTGCAGGTGCTGGAGGCGGCGGTGCAGGAGCGGTCGCCGCGCCTGGTGTTGCTCCCCAGCACCTCCCAGGGGTTGGACTTGGCAGCACCCTTGGCCGCCCGCACGGGCCTCCCCCTCGTGGCGTACTGCCGGGAGCTCTGGGCGGAGGACGGGGTGGTGGTGGCGCGCAGCCAGGTGTACGGCGGAAAGCTGATGGTGGAGGTGGCTCTGCCGGAACGCGGGATTGCCTGCCTGCTGCCCGGCAGCGTGTCCGCGGAGGCCGGCCGGGCCCCGGGCACACCCCGGGTGGAGTTCCTGTCCGTGCCGGCCGTCTCTGCCCGCGCGCGGTTCCGCCAGCGGTTCGAGCCGGAAGCGGGGGACGTGGACATCACCCGGGAGGACATCCTGGTGGCGGTGGGACGCGGGATCGGGGACCGGGAGAACCTCTCCCTGGTGGAGGAGCTGGCGGAGGCCCTGGGGGGTGCGGTGTGCGCGTCCCGGCCCCTGGTGGACAGCGGGTGGCTGCCCAAGAACCGGCAGGTGGGCAAGTCCGGGCTCGTGGTGAAGCCGAAGCTGTACCTGGCGGTGGGCATCAGCGGAGCCCCGGAGCACCTGGAGGGGATGAAGGACTCGGAACTCATCGTGGCGGTGAACACCGACGCCCGCGCCCCCATCTTCGACGTGGCCCACTACGGGGTGGTGGCGGACCTGTTTGACTTCCTGCCCGCCCTCACGGAGGCGGTGCGGCAACGGAAGGGGTAACCGGCCATGCTCACCCCTCTCGAGCGGGTGCTGTTCCTGGCCCTGGCCGCAGGCTGCCTCGCGTACGCGGCCGTGGGCTTCCGGCAGGTGTTCGCGGCCATCCGCCGGGGGCACGGGGGATTTCCCCGGGACCGGTGGCCGCAGCGGCTGGCCCGGACCGCGGTACAGGTGCTGGCCCACCAGACCCTCTGGCGGACCCGCAGGCCCGTGGCCGTCTTCCACGCCTTCATCCTCTTCGCCTTCACGGACTACTTTCTCGTGAACGTGGCGGACCTGGTGGAGGGGTTCACCGGGTTTTCCGCCGCACACCGGGGAGGGGTGTGGGGGATTTACAACCTGGTGGCGGACGTCCTCAGCGTCCTGGCCCTGGTGGGGATGACGTACTTCCTCGTCCGGCGGTTCGTGTTCCGCCCCAAGAGCTTCCGCTTTAACCCCCAGGTGATGCTCCTGCCGGGCGTGGAAGCGGGGATCCGCCGGGACTCCCTGGTGGTGGGAGGATTCATCCTGTTCCACGTGGGCTCCCGGTGGCTGGGGCAGGCCTTCAAGCTGGCCGCGGAGGGGCCGGACCCCTGGCAGCCCCTGGCCAGCGCGGTCTCCACGCTGTTTGTGGGGATGCCGGAGCAGGCCCTGGAGGTCGGAGTCCACGCCACCTGGTGGGTGGCCCTGGGCCTGATCCTGCTCTTCCTCCCGTACTTCCCCCGCAGCAAGCACATCCACCTGTTCTTCGCCCCCCTGAACCTGGCGCTGGGGCTCCCTCAGCCGCCCGGCCGGCTGGAGGCGGACGGCAAAGGCGCGGCGCGCCTGGAGGAGCTGCCCTGGCGGCGGATCTTGGACGCGTACGCCTGCATCATGTGCAACCGCTGCCAGGACGTCTGCCCGGCCCACCAGACCGGAAGGAGCTTGAGCCCCGCGGCCCTGGAGATCAACAAGCGCTACTACCTGAACCGGCACCTGCGGGAGTTCAGCAGGGGCGCGCCTTCGCCACCCCTGTGGGAGTACGCCATCTCCGTGGACGCGGTGTGGGCCTGCACCACCTGTTCCGCCTGCGTGCACGTCTGCCCCGTGGGCAACGCGCCCATGCTGGACATCGTGGAGATCCGCAAGCGGCTGTTGGAGGAGGGGGTGGTGCCGGACACCAACCTCCAGGAAGTGCTGGTGAAGCTGGGCAAGTACGGGAACTCCTTCGGGAAGCCCGAGCGGCAGCGGGGTCAGTGGACCAAGGGGCTGCCCTTCCGGGTGAAGGACGCCCGCCGGGAGACCGTGGACGTGTTGTGGTTCGTGGGCGACTACGCCTCCTTCGACCCCCGGGTGCAGGAGGTGACCCGGACCGTGGCGCGGCTGCTGCACCACGCGGGGGTGGACTTCGGCATCCTGTACGAGGGAGAGCGGAACTCCGGCAACGACGCCCGCCGGGTGGGGGAGGCGGGCCTGTTCGAGGTCCTCGCGGAGCACAACATCCGCCTCCTGGACCAGGCCACGTACCGGGTCATCCTGACCACGGACCCCCACTCCCTGAACGCCCTGCGCAACGAGTACCAGGCCCTGGGCAGGAGGTATCCGGTGGTCCACTACACGGAGTTCCTCCTGCAGCTGCTGGAGGAAGGACGGCTGAAGGTGGTCCAGCCTGTGGGCCGGAGGGTGACGTACCACGACCCCTGCTACCTGGCCCGGTACAACCGGGTCACGGAGGCTCCCCGCGGACTGCTCCGGCGGGTGGGCGCGGAGCTGGTGGAGATGCCCCGGAACCGGGAGAACACCTTCTGCTGCGGGGCAGGCGGTGGTCGAATCTGGATGCGGGAGGAGCCCGGGGAACGCCCCAGCGAGAGCCGGATCCGGGAAGCCGCCACCCTGGGGGTGGACACCTTCGTGGTGGCCTGTCCCAAGGACTACACCATGTACACGGACGCGGTGAAGACCGCCGGGTACGAGGGGCGCATGGTGGTCTGTGACGTGGCGGAGTTGGTAGCCCAGGCGGTGGGAGTCCGGGCGGAGGTGCTGGCCCAGGTGTGAGCGGGGCGGTGGAGGTGCTGGCGGAGGCCGTGTGGGGACGGATCCGGACCCTGGCCCTGGCCGCGGACCGCCTGGACCGCCTTCCCGAGAACCCCGGGGGCGTGGCCGCGGTGGAGGGCACGGGGGAGCTTGTGGCGAGGGAGTTCGTGCTGCGGCTGTGGCGGGTGGCCGCGGACCCCACCAACTACGCCCTCCTGCGTCGGCTGGTCCGGGACTCCAGCGTGCCTCTCGTGGGACTGTCCGCGGAGGTGGGCCTGCCGCCCCTGGCGGTGGCAGAGCGGGTGGCAGACCTGGTGCAGGTGGGCCTGGCGGCCCGGTCCTTGGTAGGGGACCAGGTGCAGGCCACCGCGGCCGCGACGGCCGTGGTGGAGCTGGTGGAGGCGGTGCAGGCGGAGGTGGCGCGCCGGGTGGAGGGGTGGGCCGAGCGGCCGTGAGCTGCCCCTACTGCTCGTTCTCCGGAGCCCGGGCGGACCTGCACCGCCACCTGGTGGAGTGTCACGGCGACCGGGTGGCGCTGCAGCAGGCGGAGGACCAGCGCATGTACTACGAGCTGAGCTGCCCGTACTGCGACTTCCACTTCCGGCAGCGGGTGAAGCCCCGGTGGAAAGACCCCGGCTTCCTGGAAGAGTTCCACCGGGAGATCACCCTGGTGGCCTTCGACCAACTCCTCTACCACCTGGAGGGCGCGCATGGCTGAGGCGCACGGATGCCGCATCCCCGAGGAGCTGTACTACTGGGTGGAAAAACACGTGTGGGCGCGGCCGGAGGAGGACGGCACGGTGACCGTGGGCATCACGGACGTGGCCCAGCACCTGGCCAAGACCATCATCGCGGTGACGCCGAAGCCCGTGGGAAGGGGGGTGGAGCGGGGCAAGAGCGCGGGGACCGTGGAGAGCGGCAAGTGGGTGGGCCCCATCACCTCGCCGGTGACCGGGCAGGTGGTGGCCACCAACGACCGGCTGAAGTCGGAGCCGAGCCTCATCAACCGGGACCCTTACGGGGAGGGCTGGATCCTCCGCATCCGGCCCTCGCGGTGGGAGGAGGAACGGGGGACGCTCCTCACGGGGGACGAGGCGGTGCGGGCGTACCAGGACCTGCTGGCCGCCCAGGGGATCCAGTGCCGGTGAGGGCCCATGGCCGTCTACAGGGCCTGCGAGATCCCGGAGGACCTGTACTACGACGTAGACCGGGACGTGTGGGTGCGGCCGGAGTCGGACGGTACCGTCACTCTGGGCATGACGGACCCGGCCCAGGCGCAGTGCGGGAAGGTGGTGAACATCACCTTCAAGCCCCCCGGCAGGGCCCTGCGCCGCGGCCAGAGCGCCGCCATCATCGAGAGCGCCAAGTGGGTGGGGCCCTTCCCCACACCCGTCACCGGGGTGGTGGTGGCCGTCAACGAGGAGTTCCGGAAGGACATCCTGCTGGCCAACCGGGACCCTTACGGCCGCGGCTGGCTCGTCCGGCTGCGGCCCACCGCGTGGGAGACGGAACGCGCGCTGCTCTTGGACGGCCCCGCGGCGGTGGAAGCCTACCGGCGCAAGATCGACGAACGGGGAGTGCACTGCATCCGGTGTGCGGAGTAGGGGGTGAGGTCGTGCAGCCGGTACGGGTGGTGGACTTGGGAGAGGTGTCCGCGGTACGGTCGCAGGCGGTCTACCACGCGGTGGCCTACGCCTTCACGGAGGACAGCCCCGACACCATCCTCCTGGTGACTTCCTACGAGCCGTACGTGTCCATCGGGTTCCACCAAGAGGCGGAGCGGGAGGTGGACCTGGAGTACTGCCGGGCCCGAGGGATCCCCGTGGTCCGTCGGGAGGTCGGGGGAGGTGCCGTGTACCTGGACCGCAACCAGGTGTTCTGCCAGTGGGTCTTCGGCCGGGCTCGGGTGCCGGCGAACCTGGAGGAGCGGTTCCGCTGGTACTGCAGGCCCCTGGTGGAGACCTACCGGGCCCTGGGCGTGGAGGCGTACCTCCGGCCCGTGAACGACATCCAGGTGGCGGGCCGCAAGATCGGAGGCACGGGCGCCGCCTCCATCGGCGCGGCAGAGGTGACCGTGGGCAGCCTGATGTTCGACTTCGACCACGACCTCATGGCCCGGGTCCTCCGCGTGCCCTCGGAGAAGATGCGGGACAAGGTGTTCCAGAGCATCCGGGAGTACGTCACCACCCTCCGCCGGGAGCTGGGGTACGTCCCCCACCGGGAGGAGGTGAAGGCCCTGTACCTAGACCACTGCGCGCGGGCCCTGGGGAGGCCGCTGGAGCAGGGCGTCCTCACCGACCGGGAGGAGGAAGCCGCCGCGGAGCTGGAGCGCCGCTTCTCGTCCGAGGAGTGGCTGCACCAGAAGGGCGGGCTGCGGGAGTCGCACGCGGTGAAGATCCACGCGGACGTGCTGGTGACGGAGGTGACCCACAAGGCCCCCGGAGGGCTGGTGCGCCTGGTGGCCCGGCTCCGGGAAGGGCGCATCGACGACCTCAGCATCTCCGGGGACTTCACCCTGCTGCCGGCTTGGGCGGTGGGTGCCCTGGAGCAGGCCTTGCGGGGACTGCCCGTGGAGCAGGAGGCCTTGCTCCAGCGGGTGCGGGACGTCTACCGGGCGCTGTCCGTCCAGGCTCCGGGTCTGCCGCCGGAAGAGCTGACGCAGGCTTTGCTCCTCTTGGGAGGGGTCCGGTGAGGGCGGCAGCGGAACCTGCCCGCGTGGCCGGTCCCACGGCCGGGGCGCCGGTGCTGTGGGCCAAGGTCATCGACCATCGGAAGTGCATCGGGTGTCACGCGTGCACGGTGGCGTGCAAGGCGGAGCACGGGGTGCCCCTGGGGGTGAACCGGACGTACGTGAAGCAGGTGGAGGTGGGGACGCAACCAGTGCGACCGGCCTCCGTGCGTGGAGATCTGCCCGGTGACGGCCATGTTCCGGCGGCCGGACGGGATCGTGGACTTCGACCGCTCGGTGTGCATCGGGTGCAAGGCGTGCATCGCGGCCTGCCCGTACGACGCCATCTACATGGACCCGGAGTCTTTGAGTGCGGAGAAGTGCAACTTCTGCACCCACCGGATCGACCTGGGGCTGGAGCCCGCGTGCGTGGTGGTGTGTCCGGAGCGGGCCATCGTGGTGGGGAACCTCCTGGAC
>Ga0079995_1060853_pt1 | contig 55057 bp, 50 predicted proteins | sample FaiFalFF_MnMetaG_2_FD_69198 | JGI IMG/M metagenome (GOLD analysis project Ga0079995, IMG submission 69198) | Freshwater microbial communities from Yellowstone National Park, Wyoming, USA - Fairy Falls C (FF_Mn_C) (SPADES assembly) (version 4) | ecosystem: Environmental > Aquatic > Freshwater >... | reverse complement strand
AATCCTCAACCCTTAAACCCAGATTATAAGAAAACCTTCCAAGAGCATCCGAATATGTCAGATAACCCCCATTTACGTTGGAAGAAAAGGTGTAAGATCCAGAGGTGTCCGGATTTGAAAGCTTCAAGCTGTCCAAACCGTTCCATACAGTCAATTGGTATCCCACCTCCATCTTTCTCTTTTCCCCAAAGTTCATTGAATAGTTTATTTGCGGTGAAAACCTGAAAAAGTTGGGCTCCCCTTCCCTCTTGAATATTACGGAGTCTCCAACTCTACTTTTCGTATCCTCCCTACCCCTCCTAAATCCGTAAAATGCCAATATCTCAAGCCTCCGATTCCCCATATTCCTCGTGTATCCCCCCGAGAGCGAACCCCTCAAACCCCCCATATCCGTTTTTGTTAATGTGCTATCATTTGCATAACTGTACTTCATATTGCTCGAAATCAACATCCTCCAGGATCCAATATCTCCCTCAAAGCTTAGGATATCCCTGCTTGTTAAATTATGCTCCAAACTGAACCTCGCCCCGTAAGGTTTGCCCTGAAAGGATCTTTCGCCTGAAGCGGTGTAAGATATGGGTTTTTCTGCATTCACCCTGCTCTCCATTAGACTGTTAAAGGAAAAATAGTTTGCGCCAAAAACAAGTTTTGTCTTCCCGGTGGTTATTCCCAAGGAACCGTTTAAACCGTAGTTTTCAAAGGTCCCCAACCTCAAACTTAAATTTGAGGAAATGCCCCTACCCGTTCTACCCTTCAAAACTATGTTCATAATTATCCCCCCTTCCGCCTCGTACTTAGCGGATGGGTTGGTGATTATCTCTATCCTTTCCACCTCCGAAGCGGGTATCTGCCTTAAGGCATCCGAAACTTCCAATACCGTGGGCTTTCCGTTTATGTACAGCGTTATATTCCCCTCTCCCCTTATTCTTACGTTCCCCTCGTTATCCACGTTCACACCCGGAACATTTTTTAAAGCCTCAAGGACGTTTGGGCTTCCCCTTGAAACTATATCCTCCCCGAACCTTATAACCCTCTTTCCGTCCTCGTAAGTGATCTTTGGAGCCTGGGCCCTCACCTCCACCTCTTCAACTTTTATGGCGCTTTCCTTCAGGACGATCTTCCCCAGATCCACATCCCTATCCTTTACCTCAAATTCTACCCTTTGATCTTCATACCCTATGAACTTTATTATGAGCAAATACTTTCCCGGTTTTACATCCTTTATCTTAAAAAAACCTTTTTCGTCCGTGTAAGTTCCCCCCGCTTTTGATGTGTCTGGAAGCCTCCTAAGGAGTACTACCGCGGAGGGTAAAGGTTTCCCACCCTCCCCATATGCAAATCCCCTAACTTCGTAAGCTATAAGGAGTATCATAGATATATATTATATGCTTGAACGATCGTTCAGAACCTCGATCTCCGCCCCCAACCCCCTCATCTTTTCCTCAAAATTTTCGTACCCCCTTACAAGGTGCTCGTATCCTTCAACTTCCGTAAAGCCTTCCGCCACCAAACCCGCCAAAACCAAAGCCGCGGTCCCCCTTAAGTCCTTACCCACCACCGGTGCCCCACTCAATTTTTCAACCCCCTCAACCACCGCAAACCCCTCTCCCACCTTTATATTCGCCCCAAGCCTCATAAGCTCATAAGCGTGCTTGAACCTGTCCGGGTATATTCCCTCCCTTATCACCGCCTTTCCCCTTGATACGGACATTAAGGATAAATATTGGGGTTGTACATCCGTTGGAAAGCCGGGGAAAGGGGCGGTTTCAACATCTTTGGCTTCCAACCTTCCCGAAGGTTTCACCAAAACAAAATCCTCACCTATTTCCAGCTTTGCCCCACATTCCTCAAGCTTTGAAAGAACCGAAAGTATATCCTTTGGCCTTATGTTCTCCACCCTAACTTCACCGTTGGTTATAAGTCCAGCTATTATGAAAGTTGATGCCTCTATCCTGTCCGGTATAACCCTATACTCCAAGTTCCCTTTAAGGGGACCGGTTCCCACCACCCTTATGGTATCCGTTCCTTCCCCCTCTATTTTTGCCCCGCAGGCCTTTAAAAATCTTGCGGTATCGACTACCTCGGGCTCAATAGCGCAGTTATCCAAAACCGTCTCCCCCTCCGCCAATACCGCAGTCGTCATAAGGTGTATTGTGGCACCAACCGACTTCTTCTCAAAGGATATATAGGTGCCCTTTAAACCCTCCGTTTTAGCCAATATGTACCCATGCTCGAAGCTGATTTCCGCCCCCATCTTCCTCAAACCCTCCAAGTGGAAATTTATGGGTCTGGGACCAAAGTCGCATCCCCCGGGTAGCGCAACCTTCGCTCTTTTAAACCTTGCCAATAGGGGACCCAACACATAAATAGAAGCCCTCATCTTACTGACAAACTCATAAGGTGCAAAAGATTCCTTTATGTTCCTCGTATCCAAAGTAAGGGTGTTATTATCAAAGGAAAAATTTGCCCCCATGAAATCTAAGAGCTCAAGCATAGTTCTTACATCCGCCACATTAGGAACATCAAAAAGTTTTACCTCCCCATCTATAACTATGCTTGCGGGGATTAAAGCAAGGGCGGAGTTCTTTGCTCCACTTATCCTCACCGAACCTCTCAGCGAATTCCCACCCCTAACGAGGATCCTTGCCAATGGGCCGTGCAGGATTCGAACCTGCGACCCCCGGATTAAAAATCCGGTGCTCTACCACCTGAGCTAACGGCCCAAGGCGAATATTATAAGGTTGTTGCTACTTTAAAATATTCGGGTTATGAGAAGCCCTTTGGAATTCTTAAACTTACCGAAGGAGAAAATTGAGGTCCTTGAGGATCTTAGGGCAATGGTTAGGGAGTTCGTAAACAGGGAAATAAGGCCCATATCCCGGGAGATGGAAAAAAGGGAGGAGATACCGAGGGATCTTATAAAAAAGATGGCGGAACAGGGGTTTTTTGGGATCTTGCTACCCGAGGAATACGGAGGGGCTGGGCTTGGGGAGCTTGGAAACGCGGTTCTTCAGGAGGAAATAACGAGGGGGGACGCCTCGGTTGCGGTTCTCCTCGGGGCATCCACGGGCCTTTGCGGTGGAGCGATAAACATAGCTGGGAACAAGGAGCAAAAGGAGAAATACTTAACGAAAATAGCAACGGGGGAATATATTGGTTGTTTTGCGCTGACGGAGCCCAACGCGGGTTCGGACGCCCAACACATAGAAACCACCGCGGTAAAGAAGGGGGACAGGTGTATCTTAAACGGTTCAAAGCTTTATGTATCAAACGGGAATATAGCGGATATAGCGGTGGTTTTTGCAGCAAACGACAGATCTTTGGGTGCATACGGGGGTATAACCGCCTTCATAGTTGAAACTTCGTGGAAGGGTTGGAAGGTTATGAAAACGGAGAAGAAGATGGGTATAAAGGCATCGGGTACCGCGTACGTGGTTCTGGAGGACCTTGAGGTTCCCGAGGAGAACGTTTTGGGGAAGGTTGGGGAAGGCTTCAAGATCGCTATGGAGACCCTTGACATAGGTAGGATAACGCTGGGTGCAGGTTGTTTGGGTGGTGCAAAAGAAGCCTTTGAAGTTGCTTGGAAATTTGCTAACGAAAGGAAGCAATTCGGACAACCCATAAAAAACTTCCAAATAATCCAGCATTATCTCTCGAGGATGGCTATAGATATCTTCACCCTTGAAAGTCTCGTTTATAGGACCGCATGGATGGCGGACAACGGGTACGATGTGATAAGGGAAGCATCAATAGTTAAGGTTTTCGCCTCCGAGGTACTTGATAGGGTGGTGGATCTCGCCCTGCAAATACACGGGGGAGCTGGGTACATCGAGGATTACCCGGTGGAGAAGATGTATAGGGATGCAAGGATAAACAGGATCTTTGAGGGGACAAACGAGATACAGGAGTACGTTATATTCAAAACCTTGGAGAGGAGGGGCGGGCTATAATATGAGGTTCTTTACCGCTGGGATTCCTATATCCACCCAGGGAAGCTCAACGGAGGAAGGGCTTCTTAGGGTGAAAGAGTTGGGTTTGGATGGTATGGAGTTAGAGTTTGTAAGGGGGATAAGGATGGGGGAGGATAAGGCTAAGAGGGTGAGGAAAATTGCGGAGGAGAACCACCTTTCCCTTTCCGTCCACGCGCCCTATTGGATAAACTTAAATGCCAAGGAAAAGGATAAACTTGAAGCTTCAATTGAGAGGATATACGAATCCGCAAGGGTGGGTTTTCTTGCAGGGGCAAGGGATATAACCTTTCATCCCGCCTATTATTTAGATGACGACCCAAAGGATGTACATAGGAAGGTAAAGGGGATATTGAAGGATCTTGTGGATAGGCTTAAGGGGGAAAAGATAGAGGTCGTTTTGCGCCCGGAAACCACAGGAAAACCCACACAGTACGGCTCCTTGGAGGAAATATTGGAACTTTCCGCAGAAATAGAAGGTGTTATGCCATGCATAGACTTCGCCCATTTGCACGCGAGGAGCGGGGGAAAGTTCAATACGGTTGAGGAATTTAGGTATGTCTTAGAGAAGGTTAAAGAGTATTTGGGGGAGAGGGGGATAAAAAATATGCACATACATATGTCGGGAATAGCGTACTCCTCAAAGGGAGAAAAACACCATCTAAATTTGGAAGAATCGGACCTTAGGTGGAGGGAGATATTGGAAGCTTTATGTGATTTTGGGGCGGATGGATTCATAGTTTCGGAAAGCCCCAACATAGAGGGGGATGCGATTTTGATGAAGGATCACTGGAAGAAAATATGTGGATCCTAACGTTTTTTGAGAAGACGTATTACGTGGATGTTTTCGGGAGGAAGATTGAGTCTTACAGAGTTGGAGTAGGGAAGGTTGAGTTTTTCATCCTGCCACCATCAAAAGATATCGGAGATTTTATCTTTCAGTCCTACCCTGTACATATGTTCTTTTATTACTGGGCGGTGAAGGCCTTAAACTTCAGGGACAATAGGGCTATAATATTCCCATTTGTATCCTCCGTTTTCTGGGAGCTTGTTGAGGAAAAGGTACTAAAAACAACGCCAATAAGCATAGGGGATATTTTCGTGGGGGTCCTCGGCGGCTTTCTGGCCAAAAATTTACCTGAAAACATTCGTATCTCTTATTCCTTCACACCGCTTAAAACCGCTAAAGTTGATTATCCATTTACTGGCATTCCCTCACTTGACAGCATAATTTACAGCCTAAACACCAACTATACCCCGTTTAAGATGGAAATAAATTACATCCTTGGGAATAGGACGCTAAATTTCGGATTTTCGTATGCATACTCTCCCCGCAAGGATTACCCCTACAGGTACCCATACAAACCCGACAGCATCCCGTCGTTCGTAATAAGTACGGACAGGCTCCTTTATCTGTCCCACTTTGATCCTTCCCCCCTCCTTCCAAACTCAATTACCCTAAGCTTGAGCTTCTCCCAAACCTTCTGATTGACTTACAGCTTATTTTTCCTACCTCCATACCTACCCGAAAGTTCAATAATTTATTTTTCCGACACCTTACAGAATTTATGGTCCGGGTATTACTCCTTTGGTACGGATGGATTAAATTTAAAACTTAACGGCAATTTGGGTAGTTGGAGGTCCTTGCTTTTAATAAGGGATGTGGGGGGTTTAAGCGGTGAGGTGAAGAGGTTGGAAGAACTTCAAGAGTTTAGGGCTTTAGTATCGGGGGAAAGGATGGGTTTTTTTGGAGGTATCCTTACGGAGGACTTTATGGTGGGGAGGTTTAGGGGGGAGGGTTTGGGAATTTTCTACGGGGATGATACCTTAAAGTTTTTAAGGACTATTTCGGATGTTAAGAGAATTAGCTTTAGACTAATAAAAGGTTATAACGGTCCTTATATGTTACCCGAAAAGATCTTGCGGGGATCGGTGAGGGTTTATTTGAACGGTAGGGTACTTGAAAGTGGGTATGAGATCAAGGATGGGGCTATTTATCTTAGGGATTTTGAGGATGGGGATATATTGACGGTTGAGTACCAAGAGGCGAATGGGGAGAGAATCTCGGTTTTTGGGGGTATATTGAGGAAGGGTGGTTTCTTCCTTAGGGGATTCTCAAAAGAGGCGGAGAAAGGGGAAAAATTTAAGGGTTGCATCAGGGGAAAGGGGGATTATAAATTTTCCAACGATACGTTTTACATAGACGTTAAAAATGGGGATTTAATATGCGATTTTGTTAGGGTTGAGAATGGGGATTATATCTTCTTGGGGGATAGGTTTGTGTTCGTCGGGAGCGGTGGAAATTATACCATAAGGCCTTTAGAAGGGGTAGAAAACGAGGGGGTAGGTTCCCTCGGTTATTCTTCGGGTGAAAGTTCCATTGAGATCTCCGCTAATACAAATAAAAATTTCGGCTCCAATTGGAATTTCAAGTTGGGAAAATCTGTATATTTCTTCGGTTTTGGAAATTTGGGTTATAACCCTTACGTTCCTTTAAGCAAGGTTGGCGTAAGTTCAAGCAAAAACATAAACTTGGGCTTTGGAGCTAACATTGATGGGGTTTTGGGAGAGATAGGAGGGGGTTTTACGGATGGGCAAAGTTCAAGCTTGGGGAGAATAAAACTTGGGAAGGAGAGGGGAGTTTTTGGAGAATTCTTCAGCTCAAAGGTTTGGGAGAACTATAAGTTTGGGGGGTTTATCTCAAGTTTCTCGATTTCAGGAATCACTTCAAGGGATACATTCGGCAAATCTTACGGGTTTTCCGTGATTTTTGGCAATCTCTCAGCCGATCTCAAAAGGTACGAGGATGGCTTTTTATCTTTCGCTTTGGAATTTGATGGGGAAAACATAAGGTTTAATTACGGCAAGACGAAGCTGGGAAGATCTTTAAGTTTTGAATGGATCTGGATGTTTTTCAGGATGAGTTTAAACTCCTCGGTTTCCTTTAAAAAGGAGGAGAGGTTCGTTTATGTTGGGAAAGGGTGGGGGGATTACGAGAGGGATAGCTCCGGAAACTTCTACCCAAAACCTTTCGGAAGCTACAAGAGGGAGATTATATATTTCCCCACCGATACACCCACTTACGACCTAAACTTTTCCATCGCGGGAAATCTTAACCTCTTCCTTAGGACCGACCTAAACTCCATAAAAAGTTTAAACCTATCAACTTGGTATCTTCGGGACAGTTTAGGTTTAAGCTTCCAGATTTTTAGGGATGAAGAGGTAGAAAGAGAGATCCACGAAAGGAGCTTTAGGGGGTACATATACAAGGTTTGGTTTTTGGAGGGGGAGAGCTTTTATAGGGCTTTTGGGAGGGAGATATTTTATAACTCCTTATCCTTCGGATATAAGTTTTTTGGCTTTGAGGTCATGAGGGGAGTTTCCTGGGCTTTATCTCCATTTTTTAGGATAAAATCCCCCTTTTCCCTTTCGGCATATTACAGGTTTTATACTCTAGAGCCGGGACCTGAGGGGATCTTAAAGCCCCCTGGTCCCTCCCTATATGGAACCTTCTCCCTCTCCAAGGAATTTGAAAACCTAAAGTTTACCGGATATTTAAACTTCCTTTATAATCAAAGGGATAACTTCTCCTGGAACTTTGGTTTAAACGTTTTTGGCAGTTTTTAAGCCTCTATGGTTGGACCTTCGTCCTGGGGTGGGTTCGTACCCGTTTGCTGGTAGATCCTCGTTATTATCCCGTTCCAAACCCTCTGGAACTCCTCAAATTCCCTCCTCATCTTCTCCTCATCGTTCGAATTCATAACCTCCCTGAGCTTGTTTATCCCCTCGTTGATCCTCCTCTTTTCATCTTCAGTAAGATTCTTTTCAAATTCCTTCGTTGCTTTCTCAACCTCGTATATATAAGCGTCTATTTGGTTTCTAAGCTCTGCTATCCTAGCCCTCCTCTCATCCTCCTCCCTGTACCTCTCCGCCTCCTCTATCATCCTTTTAATTTCCTCCTCCGTAAGCCCTGTCCTCGCGTGGATCCTTATATCCGCCTTCTTTCCGGTGGATTTCTCAACTGCGGAAACGTGCAATATTCCGTTCGTATCAAGCTCAAAGGTCACCTCTATCTGGGGTACCCCCCTGGGAGCGGGCGGGATCCCAGTTAGATCAAACCTACCCAAGAGCCTATTCTGAGATGCTATTTTTCTCTCACCCTGATAAACCTCAACCGTAACGACGGTTTGGTTATCGTAAGCTGTGGTATATATTTTGGATCTTTTGACGGGTATAGGTGTGTTCTTGGGGATCACAACATCAAATATATCCCCCAACGTTGCAACGCCCAAGGACAAGGGAACTACATCCACGAGGACTATATCCTTCTTATCCTTCATCTCGCCCACCGCTATCGCTGCCTGTATAGCTGCACCTATCGCCACTACTTCGTCCGGGTTTATACCAGCATGGGGTTTCTTCCCGAAGAACTCCTCAACCACCCTTTGGACGAGGGGCATGCGCGTCTGCCCACCAACGAGTATCACCTCGTCTATTTCATCCCTCGTCATCCTCGCCTCATCAAGGGCTTGTCTCATAAGTTCAACTGTCCTGTTTATCAAACCCTCCGCCATCGCTTCAAGCCTCGCCCTCGTTAAAACCCTCTCGAGGTTGAGTCCAACCTTTGCCTCCGGATCAAATGCTATATAAGGTAGGCTGATCAAGGTTTCGCTCTGGAAGGAGAGCTCCTTCTTTGCTTTTTCCGCCGCCTCCTTTAACCTCTGTAAAGCCGCCGGATCCTTTGAAAGGTCTATCTTTGTCTCCCTACGGAACTCCTCTATCAACCACTCTATTATCTTTTGGTCTATATCATCCCCACCAAGGTGTGTATCTCCATGCGTTGCCTTAACGATGAATGCGCCCTCAACGAGGGTAAGGATGGATATGTCAAACGTTCCTCCACCCAGGTCATAGACCGCGACCTTTAGCTTTTTGTCCGTCTTATTTAGCCCGTAAGCTAAAGCCGCCGCCGTGGGCTCGGGGAGGATCCTAATCACCTCCTTAAATCCCGCTATTAATCCCGCATCCTTGGTTGCCTGCCTTTGAGGGTCGTTGAAGTACGCGGGCACCGTTATGACAGCCTTATGCACTTCGGTTCCCAGAAAGTTCTCCGCAGCTTTCTTGAGCTCGGAGAGTATGAAAGCGGATATCTGCTCGGGGGTAAATCTCTTTTTCATCGCCGATATCTCCACCTCTACCCTGTCGTTAGGACCTGGAACCACCTTATATGGTACCCTATCCACATCCCCCGTTTGCTTCGCCTCCGTGTAAGTCCTCCCCATAAACCTCTTTATTGAGAAAACCGTGTTTAGAGGGTTTGTTATGGCTTGCCTCTTTGCGGGAGAACCCACCAAAATTTCGCCGTTCTCCCTAAAAGCAACAACGGAAGGTGTTAATCTCTCCCCTTGCCTGTTCGGTATAACTATAGGTTCACCCCCCTCAACTATAGCCACCACCGAGTTTGTAGTCCCCAAATCTATCCCTATCACCTTCTCCATAAGTGTAAATTTTAAAGTTGAAAACCGACTTTATAATACAAAATTGCCATGCCTTCTTTCTTCCTTCCTAAGGATGAGGAGGTGGATGCCCCGCTGGGTAGGATTTTCAGAAAGGTTTTGGCAAACAGGGGAATAAGATTCAAAGATCTGGAAACCAGAGAGCTTTATGATCCATTTCTTATGGAAAATATAAACGAGGCGGTTGATAGGATCTTATTTGCCCTTAAAACCAACGAGAGGGTTTTAATACATGGGGATTACGATGCGGATGGGATAACCGCCCTGGCTTTACTCTATAGGGTTTTAAACGATCTAGGATTTGATGTTATACCATATATTCCCGATAGGTTTTCGGAGGGGTATGGACTTTCAAGGGAGGCTATAAGGATCGCCAAGGATATGGGGGTTAATCTAATAATAACCGTTGATTGCGGGATCTCGTCAAAAGAAGAGGTGAAAGAGGCAAAAAATTATGGAATTGACGTTATAATCACGGATCATCATCTAAAGCCAAAGGAACTCCCAGATACCCTAATAATCCATCCCCAAGGGTACTTAAATGAGAACCTTACGGGGGTTGGTGTTTCCTTCAAACTCGCCCACGCCTTACTTCAAAGGTTAAACGTTAGGGATTGGAAGAAAAAGCTTTATGTCCTTTTGGATCTGGTGGCTGTGGGAACGGTGGCGGATATGGGTTTGCTTGTTGGGGAAAACAGAACTATGGTAAAGCATGGTATAAAGATCCTATCAAGCGCCTCCGCCAAGGCGGGCTTTAAGGCTATACTAAAAAGCGCATCCATAAACCCGCCCATAAAACCTTGGGTAATATCCTTCGTCATAGCCCCGAGGTTGAACTCCGCAGGCAGGATGGAGACCGCCATGAAATCCTTTGAGCTCCTAACTAAAATAAAAGGTGAGGATGCCCTAAGGTTTGCAGAAGAAGTTGAGAGGTTGAACAGGGAAAGGCAGAGGATCCAAAACAGGGACCTAAAGAGGATCTTGGATTTTGTTGAAATGGATGAACCCATAAATTTTGTTTATTTGGAGAGCTTGCATGAGGGGGTTTTGGGGATTCTCGCATCAAAACTCGTTGATATGTTTGAAAAACCCGCATTTGTGATAAACATCAATGGGGAGATTTCAAGGGGTTCCGCCAGGGGTATAGAACCATTTAACGTATTTGAAGCCCTTGATAGGGTGGGGTATCTCTTTGAGAGTTACGGTGGGCATGCCTTAGCGGGTGGTTTCACGATAAAAACCTCAAAGCTTGAGGTTCTAAAGGAAAAATTGAAGGAATATGCCCTTGAGAAGGCACCACAAAGGTTTGGCAGAACTATAAACATAGATGCTGAAATAAGCACCCAAGATCTCTTTGATGAGGAGTTTTGGAGGGATAAGGAGCTTTTAGAACCATACGGATATGGATTTCCCGAACCCGTTTTTGTCCTAAAAAACAATGGGAAAATGGAAATAAGCACCGACGGAAGAACAATACTTATCTTCGGGGAGTATAATTTATGCGAGCTCAAGGTAAAGGGAAATGTGAGAGGTAAAAAAGATCTGGTGATAACTAACCTTAGGAGGCTTGCGGACGGAAGCGTTTATGGGGAAGTTCTGGGGGAGATATAAATGAACTTTGGGCTTTTTATCGGATCAGGTTGGGCAAACGTTGACTTTACGGGAATTTTAAACGCCATATCTAGATACTACCAAGTTGGAGAGTTTAGCAGGGTGAAGGTGGGTTTTGGTGGATTTATAGTTAGAGATAACATCGTCTTTTTGGGGAACTTTTGGACATTTTTGGGTGTTGAGGGCTTCAGGGATAACAGAAGGATAACCTTTAACTCATCGGATTTTTCCGCAAATCTCGGATACGTACTATACTATAGTAGGCTGAAAGAAAGGAGGTTTTTGGTTTATCCCGCTTTGGGTGTGGGATACTCAAGGTTTGAAGTGAGGGGGGGATATGTCAAAAATTCGGAATTTTCGGATATTTTGATAGATCCCGCAATTTCCTTTTACGCAAATAAGGGGGAGTATTCGGGAACTATTTCTTTAAACGCCCACTTTGATTTTGGGTTTTTGGTGGGATTTAGGGCTGGATATACCTTTCCCATTTATCAAACACAATGGAAATCCGATTTTGGGGAAATAAGGGAGGTTCCGAAGGTTGAAAACAGGGGTATTTGGGGGCAAATTTTTGTCGGTTTTGGTTGGGATTCCACCTTATAATTTTCTAAATGGAAAAGATTGAAGCATACAATTGGAAAAAAATTTTAAGGGCGAATTGGTTAAAACTTTCGGCGAATTTTGAAAATTTCGTCTCTTCCCTTTTGGATAGATTGGAGGAAAGTAAGGAACCTCAGGCGGATGTATTCCTTGAGGATGGAGAGGTATTTTTTGTGGTGGTTGCGAAGGATTGGGCGGGGCTTTTGGACGCGGTTTCAAGTGTAATACACGACAGAGGTTATAATATTAAGAGAATATTTGCAGGGGTTTTATATCCCTCGGATTACGCCTTGATCGTCCTTTCCATATCAAGCCTAAAACCCGACTCGGAGATCCTGAAGGATAAGCAAGGGATAATTGAGATTTTGAGAATTGCTGCAAAGGGTGGAATAGGGCTAAAATCCCTAATTTCAATAAGCGGTGTAAAGATCAGGAAATACAAGGAAGTGGTGGATGAGATAGTAAAGATGGTTCCAAAAGAAGAACTTCAATTCATATTGGGGGATCAGGGAGAGGCGATAATGTTCATAAGGTCAAGGACGGAGGCTTACTTGGAAGAGAGGGATGCCAGGACCTTGGCGGAGATAATAGTATGGCAGAACAGGCTATACAGGTATGTTAAGGAAAACCCATCCTTGGTAAAGGTATTCTTCCACAATTTTACAACGACAAAAGGGATGAAGATGTCTGGTATAACGGTGGTGGGATTGGACAAATATGTTTCCCTTGACAGCGTATTGAGCGTCCTTTCGGAGGAGGGGATAGAAAAGATTTACGAGAAGGAGTTTATTTATCCGGAGGGTATATCGGTTGTTAGGATTGAAACGAAGGAAATTCCTTTGGGAAAGCTTGCAAAGATAGCGGAGAGTCTGGAAGAAACTTTAAGAAAACCAAAGACGAGGAGATACATAGATATAAAGTTCGGACTTGAGATAATAGGGAGGGTTATCGTCCCTAGACTTATTGAGGAGTATATAAATACCGGGATACCCCAGCTTCTCATATTTCCTGAAGAAGCGGATCCGGAAAGGCCCATATTTAGGGTTATCCTAGTTGGGGAGTTTGATAACTTTGCGGAGGAACTTGGAAGAAGATTTTCGGAAAGCGGTTATTCCTTTCAACTTCCGAAGTTCAGTGAGAAGAAAGATGGAGACAAGAAGGTAAGTATCCTGATCTTTCAAACATCAACTTCCCTTAGGAGATTTGATAATCAGGAGCAGGTATATCAGGAGATAAAGAAGATTATCTCCGAGTTTGTCCCAAAATTTAGGGATTTTGACGAGGGTTTGAGGAAGATAACGGTCTCAAAGTTAAACAACCTTTACGAAATACTGGAAGGGATCCCAAGGAAAATCGTAAGAAGGATTTATTACTCCCTTGAGGACACTTTCAGAATAGCAAAGAGCGAGAAGGAGATAGCGGAAATAATTTCTTTTCTTTATTCTTCCGTTGAAAAGTACCTTGAACAGCAGGATAGGGGCTTAAAAACATTTCAGGACGAAAAAGGGGGTATATGCGTTCTGGTGGGTGAGAGCGAAAATGAGGTTGCAAGCTCAATATTGTTAGGGGAATATAACGGTTATAAAGTTATAGGAACGGTGGAAATCTTCGGTGTCTTCGCCGCTATATGTATAAGGGGTTGATCTTGATTTTCTTTTTACCCGTATCCCGTTTGGGTTCTTTATGGGAAATGAGATTTTTAGAGGGGCAAATTTTGGCAGGGATTTTTCCTTTCTCTATCCGCTATTTTTCTTTAACTTGGCTATTTCGGAATTGGATGTATTTACTACATCAACGCCTTGATTCTAACTTCCTATCAAGGAACCTGTTTTACTCCGACCTTGTCCTCTTCCTTTACGGTAATTAAAATAGAGATTTAATAATCACCTAAATCTTCTAAAATTCTTTCAAGCTCATCTTCAAAAAGATTTTCTTTTATTCGTTTGATATAAATTTCTATAAGGTCATAGATTGAAATTTCTTTGACAAAAATGCTTTCGGCAGGATAATCCTTTATATTTCGAGTTTTATTCCTCGTTATAATCCATACTTGTTTCTTCGTGTATCCTATATTAAAATATTTATTATCTTTTTTACAAGATAATTCTGACAAATTTTTTAATTGCATACGATAATTATCTATCTGTGCTTCTTTAACTTTCAAATCAGTATTCAAAGTGCAATCATAAATAACTGCTAAATTTCTAAAAACAAAAAATCCATCTGCCCTACCAGCTTGTCTTTTTCTATCAATCTTACAAATATTATTTATTCCAATTAGTTTAAGCAATTGAAAAACCAAATCTTCAAATTCCGAAGGATCTTTTGTTTTAATCAAATTATAAAAGAAGGGGGGATATAAAGCAAATTCTTCCGGTACTATTATAGAGGATTTAATTTGAGATGCTAAATACCATCCTGGTTCAGGGTTTGATTTAGGCTGAGGAATAGTATCAATACCTTTAATGATATTATAAACTTCATTTAAATCTACTTCTTCTTCTGTTTGAAAATCAAAAGAAATTTTATTTTTCTCTTTCCTAAAATTACTAACATAGCCGAACCAAGCTCCTATTATTTTATGAGTTTTTGCTTCAACTTTTATAAAGAGCGTAGGAGCATTTTCTACAAGTTGATGACTCTGTAAGTTAAATGTTATAAGGCTTTTGGTATAGGAAGTAGATTTAGGTTTTATGTTATCCCAGTGATTATCCCAATCAGTTATCATTACATAAACAGGTTTTTCCTTCATAGTTTATAATTTTAAGGTTGACGTTATGCCAAAGAGCGATCATTTCACCAGTTTTTAAATCCCATTTCTTTAAGCTTCCTCTCAAACTCCTCAACGCTCATAAGGATCCTTCTTGGCTTTGGACCTTCGGGGGGAGATAGAAAACCAAGTTTTTCCAGTTGATCTATTATTTTGGCCGCTCTGGGGAACCCCACGCCCAACCTCCTTTGAACCATACTCGCGGAACCATAACCAACCTCCGCGCAAACCATCGCCGCTTCCAATATCTTCTTATCTATCTTCCCCACCCCGGATCTTGGGACATTTTCTTCTCCTTCCTCCTCAAAGACAAACTTGTAAGGATAATAGTTTTCAAGAGTTTCACTTAAAAGGTTCTTAAAATCTTCAGGTGGGATTTTTAGCATTTCCTCCGCAATGTGGGATAATCTCTCCACCCTCTCGTTATAAGCAGGTTCATCATCCCTAAATATTGCGGAGAAGACCCCCTCCTCCCTAGCCATTTTCAGGAAAACCTTAACCTTTTCTTTATCTATTTTCCACATCGAAGAAAGCTTACTTGAAACGTGATCAAGCAGTAGCCTTTCCGCATAGTGGTGCGATGCGTAAAAGCCGTGCACCCTTACAGGTTCAGGCATGTCACTTAGAAGAACAAGCATATCCCCCTTACCCAAAAGTCTTTCCGCCCCTTCCACATCCAATATTGTCCTTGAGTCAAACCTTGAAGCGGTCTTTAGGGCGATCCTTGTAGGGAAGTTTGCCTTTATTACTCCAGTTATAACATCCACAGAGGGCCTTTGGGTTGCGGTTATTAGGTGTATCCCAACTGCGCGGGCGAGCTGGGCGATCCTTTGAATGTACTCGGCGGTTTCCTTTGGAGAGAGCATCATAAGGTCCGCCAGCTCATCTATCACTATGACAATATAAGGCATCCTTTCTATTTCAAATTTCGGAGCCCTCAAATTGAAGCTCTCTATATCCCTAGCCCCTATTGCGGACATTATAGCGTACCTATCGTCCATTATGCTAACCGCGGTTTTTAAGGCGAATACTGCCTCCTTTACGGTTTTTGCGACCGGTAAAGCAAGGTGGGGTAAGCCCTCAAAGATTGAAAGCTCTACTCTCTTCGGATCTATGAGGATCAGGTTCAGATCCTCGGGTGAGTTTTTCTTTATAAGAGCCGAGATTATAGCATTAAGCAGTATGCTTTTGCCCGAACCCGTTGCTCCCCCTATTAGAATGTGTGGTGCGGACCCTATGTTTATCCTAAAAGGGTTCCCCAAAACATCAACACCTATGGGCACCTCAAGGGTTGCCCCCTTTATTATCTCATCCTCAAAGTCCCCCAAGTTATAAAATACCCTTTCATCGTTTGGTATTTCAAATCCTATGTTCCCGTTCGGAAGAGGTGCCACTATTCTTACGGGCTTTTTCAACCTAACATAAAGGTCATCCTCCAACTTACTTATGGACTGCACCCTGACCCCCGGCGCCGGCTCAAATTCATAAACCGTCAATACCGGACCTTTTGATACCTTTACAATTTTACCCTTAATTCCGAATTCCGAGAGCTTATCCAGGAGTTCTTCACCATCTTCCTTATCTTCTTGTACATCCTCCACTTTTTCTTTCACTTTCTCTTCCGTTTTCTCTGTTCTCCACCTCAGATCCTTCACCATAGGAATCAATAAAGGTGTTAAAGGGACCAAAGAAAGGAGAATTGGGAGCAAACCAAGCGCCTGTCCCCTCAGGATCAAGTATATACCCCACAAAAACAGGGATGAGGATAGGACAAACCTGTGATCCACGGGAAAGAAGGGATCAATTACGAGCCATAGGAAGGGGACGATGGGTAAGGGACCGAAGAGGTCCTTGAGGTAGGAGATTGCACCGAACTTTGACAGTAAGTAGGATAGGATCCCAAAGAGTCCCACCAAAGGCGAGATCCTCCTGATAAAAATATCCCCCCTTGAAAAATAATACAAAATCCAAATTCCAAAGAATAATACACCAAAAACTATCTTATCCAAGACCTCTCTATTCCGAACATTATCCTAAGGGCGAAGGCAACCTGCCCAAATCCTAAACCCAAATATATTCCCCTCTTGGCGGCGTTTTGGGGAACTGAAAGGAGCCAATCCGTCAGGGCGGAAATGTTCCCACCCCAAAAGTTGAATATAGGTGGAAGAAGGATGACAAACGCGCCACCCATAAGAAAACCTCCCAAGAACCTCCGGAACAAAAGCTCGGAACCGTAAAGTTTCTTGGTGTTTGTAAAAATCCAAAGGCCAGCCAAAAACAGGAAAACGCTCAGAGCTATGGGGAAAACGATGTTTGAGTAAAGGACCCTACCTATCATTATCACGGATGCGGTTATTAGCAGGATTAAAGCGTTGAAATTCCTAGCTCTAAAGGCTCTGTAAGCCGCGGAAGCTATATAAAACGCAAGGATGGAGAACATCGTAGCATCAAGGGGTAGATATACGTTCAGGAAGAGCCACATAAAGGTGGAGTTTTGGGCGAAGGGAGATCCGTACCTCCACCAGGCGAAGAAACCCCATATAACGGTCGTAAAGAAGCTTATAATAAGGACACCGCTAAAGAGTGTATTCTTACCCTCCTGTATGTTCCTCATATGATAGAGTATTAGGCTATCTACCCCCAAAAGTAGGGCAAATCCCGAGATGACTATTGCAACTATTAGGGCGTAAGTTTGTATATCCTCTGCACCCTTTAGGAAGAATGTTATTGTTGAAAAGAGGGCGCTTAGGATCACCACAGCTATAGGTCCCTGCCTCTGCATTTTACCCTCCTATTTTAGCGCATTAACCATAATCCTAACAACTTCCCCAAATATTGGGTTGAAAATTGATAAAGTTGCAAAGATTGAGCCAACGGTTATAATTATGGTACTCAAAGCCTTAAACCAGTCCCCCGTCTTTATGCTCGCCACCTCAAGGGGATTTCTGGAGATGTAAGCGGATGCGGCATAAAGCTCGTCCCCTATTAGAGTATAGTCGCATGAAGCGATGAAGAAGGGTAGCTGGTCTATAGAGGTTGTACCCGCGATGGATATAGCCCCACTTACATACGCGTTTTCCGCCAAAATTAGGGATTCCGCGTAGAAATAACCCATCATAAATACCGCCCCAGGTTTTAACCTCTGCATCAAACCGCTCATTCCGGATGCAAACCCAAACTGCTCGGAGGTTAAGAAGAAAATATCGTTTTCCCTGTAAAGGTCAGGCCTGCCGCTTTCAAGGTAAGCCTCCTTAACCACTTCCCTCGCCGCGGCGAGGGTTAGGGGGTCGTTGTTTGGCATTAGAACTAGTACCTCATATAGGGAAGACTTTTTTGTAACGTGCTTTAAAACCGTTAAACCCGCAAGGATGGCCAGATTATCTATGCTACCTATACCCGTAGTGTATATTATGGGTCTTCCCATTTCCGCCGTCCTTCCCACCGCTTCATCTATAGCATCAAGCCCAGCTATTCTCCTTATGTAAAGTCTCGGGTTTATCCTCGCCAAATATAACAGAAAGACAAATAGGGCGGAAAAAAGTAAGATACCTATCAGTATGTTCGTTTTTGAGGTGTCAAAGGATATTACGGAAGCCTTTTGGGGGATTGGGTTTTCCAATTTCACCGTTATCCAACCCGTATCAAACTTCTCCTTCCCGTAATATACCCTCACCAAATATTCACCCTTCGTCTTTGTCGTATCAATCAGTAAAGTTTCTGGGTATATTATCTTTCCTAAGGATATGGGTTTTTCATTGGGGTTAAGCTTGTCTGCTTTGAAAACCTCTATGGAATCCGCCTTCAGTTTTTCCCCGAATTTAACGAGAATTAAAACGCCCGCGTTGGTCCCTTTAACTTCCACCCTATCAACGCCAACAAGGGAAAATAGGAATATCATAATATCCGTGTATTATAAAAGGGATCGGGATATGGGTAAAATATCAAGACTCGCAAATTTATGTATCTTGATATCTTGAGCTTGATATCTTGAGATTCCTTTATCATACACATTACTCTTTCCAAAATTTCCTCAAAGTTTCCCCCCTTTTCCTCAGAAACGAATTATAATCCTGCTATCGGATTCTGACTTCATCTGTGCAAGTCTTTAAACAACCTGCGATAATGGCTCATCGTAAAGCACCTCCTCGTAAAAACCCCAAACTGATACTTACAAATTATGGAGTTTTAGGTTTTATTAGAACTTAACCCACCTCAAGCCGGGAACCCTATACTGGATGTAAATCTCAAGGTTCGCGATGTAGGGACCTGATCCGCTTAAGCTAGTGACCTTTATTACGCCAAAGTAGTCGTTGTTATCCATATCACCGTAACCTGTGCTCGTGTTATCAGCCCAGAAGAAGTGATAAGCGTTTACAGAGGTTCCCCTAACCACGTTGTAGTTGCCCGGGCCGGGAGCGAGGTGCCCACTGCTGTTATCGGTAAAGGCAACCTTCATCTTCGCGGTTCCAATTGATGTTGCGCTTGCATCCCTCAATTGTGGATTACCGGAATAGTTATAGAAAACAAACCAACCTGTGTTGGGAGCGTTGATATCTACGTTGCTCTGAATGGTGGATATGGCGGTACCGTTGTTGAAATCCAACTTAACCCAAGAGTATCCTGTACCATCGTGTGTAACTAAACCCGTGATGATTGAGGATTTCGGCGTCAGGTCAAGGCTGGTCTTCCGCTCATCGCTCCCGGCATATGCGCTAACATCTACTGTCCGGCAGACAGAGAAGCTTCCCTGTATCATATAAGTCGTATCCCTTCCTTCCCAGATCTTGTTCCCGTCGCAGTATACCCTGTATCCATACGCACCCTCTACGCTCTTCCATGTGAGCTTGAGATCCGCGCCTTCATTCGTCGCGACTTTTTCGACAATCTCGGGGTTTCCTCCAAGGGACGGTGGAGGTGGTGGAGGCGGAGGTGGCGGAGATGTGGGTGTCTCCTCTTTTCTACATCCTAAGATCGCAAGGGCCAATATAACCGTTAAACAAAACCTTCTCATAAGGAGAAATTATAAGGTGGTTTTGCCCTATAAAATGCTTCAAAAGTCTAACAAAAATTTAACATAAATTTTTCTACTTGGCTTAATCCAATCATTTATATAATTTTTTTCAAGAATATCATCAACACCCAAAACAGCAAATTTATATTTTATGTGAATGTCAAGAATTGGTCTTAGTTTTTCATCTAACTTTTCATTATAAATTACATTCAAAGAGATAAATCTGCTCAAAATGGAAAATTTTAATTGTGGTGTGTTATCAAGATATTTTGAGTTCAAATTTTCACGAGCTATGTATTTAAAGAAAGCGATTCCCACTTGCGTTTTGTAAAATTCCTTAGTAAATGCTTCAAAACCGAAGGAATGTATCGGGCTCAAGTTTTGAGCATAAAATTTAAGCGAATCTTTATTATATACCCAATCTATTAAATTGTAGTTGTATCTATAAAATGTCTTAATGATAGCAAATTGATTTTGGTATGAAATCTCGGGACATAAATAGAATTCCGGTTTTAGATTTGGATTTCCGACATTAGCAGGATCCCGATAATAAAGCTCCGTAAAATCTGGATATCTTGAAAACGTTGATATTGAAAAAATAAGATTTTTGTATTTAATATCAAGATTTGGCGTTATTAAATATCTTTTATTGTTTATCAAGTATTCAAAACCTATCGAGAAGTTTATGTTTCTTAAATAAATGTGAGAATTTAATTTTAAAAAGTCCCTAAATGCGAATAGTTTATTTAGAGATCTTTGAACGATATTACTACTTAAAAAGTCCCTTTTGTAGGAAAGTTCCCAAATAGAATTTTTGTAATTTAAAACGTATTTAAATTGCGATTTTAAAGAAAAATGCTCGTTTTTCAAGTTTTTTATAATTGTAGTATCATCCCTTTTATAATCATACACAAACACATCATGATGGGTCCTTAACAAAAAACCTATTTGTTTATAATTAACAATACCCAAGAAAACAGTTGTGGTTTCATATGCAAACGGTAAAATTTTTGGAGGGGCGAAAAACCCTGTAGCGTCAAAACTATTTCTCCTAAATCCAAAAAATCCATACTCTCCTATATGTGAGGCTATCTGATAATAATGACCATTTTCAAAGTTATTATAATAACCTAAAGACAAGTTTTTTATTTTTGCTTCAATTAAACCAAATGGCTTACCTTTGTTTTGGCCAAGTTCAAAATTTATTTTAGGTTTTTCTGAATAACCCACCGTTGACAAAGTAAGGAAATTCCTTAATTTTACATATGGAATATCCAAACTATTTAAAGGGATATTAAAATTGTGATGTCCCGTTTGTGGGTCGTTTATTTCAAAATTGTTTATATAAATACCAACTTGATTAAACAATAACCCCCTGTAATTTAAATTCATTGAAGAGGGAAATCTGTTTTTAAGATATACAGCAGGCAAATAGCTTATAGTCTTCTCAAGATTTATCTCATTTTTTAAAGTATATGAAAAACTTTCGTTAGGAAAAACAAAAATAGTATCTATAACGATCATACTTTCCACCTCCCTTTAGTAGATGATTATTATAAGAGTGAAACCAATCTCTGCAAGTTCTAATTTATTATATTTATCCGCATTATAATACTCACCTCGGCCCCATCGTCTAAGGGCTAGGACGCCACTCTTTCAAGGTGGAGGTGGGGGTTCGAGTCCCCCTGGGGCCATTGCCCTTATTAAGGTATTCAACACCCGAGCTCCTTTCCCTTTGGTCTGAATCCAACAAGTTCAGGACTTGGGCTAGGGTTGAATGGGCGGTTGCCAAAGCTCAAGAAGAATTAGATATAATTCCAAAAATTGGGCTTTCCGAAAGGCTTGAAAAACTTATAAACGATGAGGAATTTTGGGAGGATATCCCAAGGCAGGTTGAGGAAATAGAAAAAAGGTACGATCACGATGTCTTAGCTTTCTTGGCGGTGATAGAAAGGGATCTTGGGGATATTGGAAGGTTCCTACATTTCGGTTTAACCTCTTCCGATGTGGTTGATACCGCAAATTCCCTTCTTTTAAAAAGCGCCCTTGAGTATATCCTTGAAGAGTTGAAACTTCTTTCTAAGGAACTATTTGAAAAGGCAAAAGATTACAAGTATGACCCAGTTATGGGTAGAACGCATGGGGTTTTTGCCCAACCCACCACTTTTGGGTTAAAGTTTCTAAGTTTTTACTCCGAAGCCTTAAGGAACTTGAAAAGGTTGAAAGATGCTATAGAGGAGGTATCATACGGGAAAATTTCGGGAGCTGTGGGAAATTACTTGACGAATCCACCGCAGGTGGAGGAGCTTGCCCTCTCTTACCTGGGACTAAAGGTTGAGCCCGTCTCCACTCAGATAATACCGAGGGATAGGTACGCCTTCGCCCTAAATGTCCTTTCCCTAATTGGTTCCTTCTTGGAAAGGCTTGCCCTTGAGATAAGGTTATCTTCGAGGACGGAAACGGGGGAGATCTTTGAACCCTTCGGTAAGGATCAGAGGGGTTCATCCGCAATGCCCCACAAGAGGAATCCCATAAAGAGCGAGAGGCTTACAGGCATAGCCCGCCTCTTGAGGGGCTGGGCCCTTGCGGAAAACGAGAGCGTTACCCTATGGCAAGAAAGGGATATAAGCCATTCCTCCGTTGAGAGATTTATACTGCCCGATGCAACCACAACCTTACATTATGCCCTGAGGCTTGCGAGGAATCTTGTAAAAAATTTGGTTATTGATAGGGAAAGGGCAAAGGAGAACATTGAAAAATTCGGGGATTTCTATCTATCTTCGGTCCTATTGATGGTGTTGACGGAAAAGGGGGCAAGCAGGGATGAGAGTTACGCTTGGGTAAAGGAGGTATCCCAAAACTCCTTCGAAAAGGGTACGAGCATATTGGAAGAGGCATTAAAACATGAAAAGATCCGCCAATTCGTGGGAGAGGATGAACTTAGAAGAAGGTTAAGGTTGGACCCCAAAATTTTTGTGGATCAAATTTTTGATAGGTTCTCTGCCATAGAATAGGATCTATGCTCCTTAAAAGACTTAATCTGCCTGAGGACCTAAAAAACTTAAACTACGGCGAACTTAAGGTTTTGGCGGAGGAGATAAGGGAACTGATAATTTCCGTTACATCCGAGAACGGGGGGCATGTGGGACCGAACTTGGGGGTGGTGGAACTTACGATCTCCCTACTTAGGAACTTTGATGTCCCAAGAGATAAAATAATTTGGGATGTCTCGCATCAAACTTACGTTTATAAGATCTTGACCGATAGGTTGGGCAGGTTTCATACGCTGAGAACCTACGGGGGTATATCCGGCTTTTCCAACATATTTGAAAGCCCATATGACCCTTGGGGGGCGGGGCATGCGGGAACCGCGCTATCCGCAGCGCTTGGATTTGCCAAGGCAAGGGATTACACGGGGGAAGAATATAAAGTGGTGGCGGTAATTGGGGACGCATCATTAACGGTGGGTATGACCTTGGAGGCTATGAACAACGCGGGGAGCCTCGGCGTAGATCTGATAACTGTTCTAAACGACAATGGATGGTCAATAGATAAAAACGTAGGAATAATAGCCCATATCCTCTCAAGGGTTCAGGTATCTCCAACCTACAACATCCTAAGGGAAAAACTTTATTCCCTCCTTCCAAGGAAGGGAAAGTATTGGGGTTCAAAGCTTCAAGATGTGATAAAAACCATCGTTCAGGATCCCGCGGCTCTTTTTGAATTCTTCGGCTTTAGGTATATTGGACCCATTGATGGGCATAATATTGAGGTTCTTGACGAGATCCTTTCAAAGGCAAAGAATTTAAAAGGACCCATATTGATACACGTAATAACGGAAAAGGGTAGAGGGTTTAAGCCTGCCCTCGTTGATCCAGAGACCTTTCACGGTTTGGGACCTTACGATAAAATTGATGGGAAAGCGAAGAAAAAAAGCGACCTTCCCACCTACTCATCCGTTTTTGGGAATACCGTCCTTGATATAGCAAGAATTGACCCCTTGGTTGTGGGTATAACTGCTGCGATGCCAAAGGGGACGGGCTTGGATAAACTTAGGGACAACTTAAGGGCCCAATATTTTGATGTGGGGATAGCGGAACAGCACGCGGTAACCTTCGCGGGTGGCCTTGCCAGATCCGGCGTAAAACCCTTCGTCGCCATATATTCCACATTCCTCCAAAGGGCTTACGATAGCATTATACACGACATCGCCTTACAAAAGCTCCCTGTGAGGTTTTTCCTTGATAGGGGAGGGCTCGTTGGGGATGATGGACCCACACATCATGGGGTATTTGACCTCTCTTACCTAAGGGCTATTCCCAACTGTGTGATCGCTGCCCCAAAGGATGGGGACGAATTTATAGATCTGATATACACCGCCTGGAAATATGATGAGGGTCCTATATTCGTGAGGTACCCGAGAGGTACGATCCCAAGACCTCTAACCGGTAAAAATCCCGAAATTTTGGAGATCGGGAAGTGGGAAGTTCTCCTTGAGGGGGAGGATATACTTCTTCTTCCCGTTGGGTACTTCGTTTATCCCGTTTTAGAAATAGCAAATTCCCTATCCGGGATGGGTATAAATCCGACGGTTGTAAACGCGAGGTTTGTCAAACCGTTGGATGGGGAACTTTTAAATTCCTTGGTTGAGAAGCATAAGTTTATTTTCACCTTTGAGGATAACGTTTTGAATGGGGGGTTTGGGAGTGCTGTGTTGGAGTTCTTGGCGGATAGGGGGCTTTTGAACGGGAAAACCATCGTAAGGTTCGGGATTCCGAATAGGTTTATTACGCACGGGGATAAAGGCTTGCTCCTTAAGGAAATAGGGCTTGACAACGAAAGCCTGAAAGAAAAAATTTTACAAGTTTTAAAGCTTTCTCACCCTTAAAATACACACCTAAACGGCGGCGGTAGCTCAGGGGTAGAGCACCAGACTGTGGCTCTGGGGGTCGCGGGTTCGAATCCCGTCCGCCGCCCTTTGAAGATAGCGGTAGTAGGGGCGACGGGTTTGGTGGGCAGGAAAATATTGGAAGTTCTAGAGGAGAGGTTGTGGAAGGAAAATCCCGAGATAATACCCCTCGCCTCAAAAAGGTCTGAGGGGAAAGTTGTTGAATTCCTCGGCAAAAAGATTGAGGTAATACCCATAGAGTACGGGATCCCAAATGTGGATTTTGCCATATTTTCCGCGGGTTCCGATGTGGCAAGGACTTATGCTCCCCTCTTTGTGGAAAAGGGGGCGGTGTTTATAGACAACTCAAGTGCCTTCCGTTTGGATCCGAACGTTCCCCTCGTGGTTCCCGAGGTGAACCCAGAAGAAGTGTTTAAACACAGGGGGATAATCTCAAACCCTAACTGCTCCACAATACAGATGGTCGTCTTCCTAAAACCTCTACTTTCCGCCTTCGGCATAGAGGAAGTCTTCGTTGCCACATATCAGGCTGTTTCTGGAGCTGGTATGAGAGGACTTATTGCGTTAAACGAAGAGGAGAAGGGTGGCATATTTGACGAAACCCCCTTTCCGACGAGGATATATAGGAACGTCATACCTCAGATAGGGGAGTTCTCGGAAGGCTACTCTACGGAAGAATGGAAGATGATTAGGGAGACAAAGAAGATCCTAAAAAGCGATATCAAGGTATATCCGACAACAGTTAGGGTTCCCGTTGAAATAGGTCACAGTGAGGCTATAACAGTGATCCTAAGAAGCTCCCCATCTTTAAGCGACGTATACGATGTTCTGGAGAAACAGGAGGGTTTGAAGGTTTTAAGGGATGGGTTTGCGACCCCCATAGACGTTGAGGATAAGGATTTTGTTGTCGCAAGTAGGATAAGGTTTAGCCCGGAAAACCCAAGGGCGTTGAGTGCTTGGGTGGTTGCGGATAATCTTAGGAAGGGCGCGGCAACAAACGCGGTTCAGATTTTACAGCTTTTAATAGGTGGATTGGGATAGCTTACAACCCCATCTTGTTGAGCTCAGAACCAGGCTAATAAGGGCGATAATTGTTTATGTTCTGGTTTCGTTCGTAATGTGGTTCCTTCACGAAAAAATTATTCATTTCATATCCCAACCCGTAGGTAAGCTTTATATTTTCAACGTTCAGGATGCATTTATGGTTAGGTTCAAAGTTTCCTTGCTTTCCGCCCTTTTCCTTTGTTTCCCTTATTTTGTTTGGGAAGTTTGGGGTTTTATATCACCCGCCTTGTACCCTAAGGAAAAGCTTGCGGTAGGACTCATCCTCCTTTCCACCCTTCTCCTTTTCTATACGGGAGCCTTTTTATCGGTTTTCGTGATAGTACCAAGGGCGGTTGAATTCTTGCTATCCTTTGCAGGGAACTTTCAGTTAGTGATAGGGGCGAATCAATATTTGAACTTCATATTCTGGAGCATACTTATATTTGGAATTCTTTTTGAGCTCCCTACAGCAATTGGGATATTGGCAAGGTTTGGAATTTTAAATCATAAGACCCTATCAAGTAGAAGGAGGGAATTCATAGTTTTGATAGTAATACTCGTTGCGGTCATATCCCCAACCGTAGACGCTATAAGCCTTATTTTGATGTCCTTACCCTTAATAATTCTGTATGAGATCGGCATTTGGGTGGCAAGGATCGTTGGGGATAATAAAAACTAACTTATAATATTCCGACGATGAAGAACCACAGGAGGAGGAAGCCCAAGCCGTTGGGGCAGGTGGAGAGGTTGGAAAGTTATCTAAGTTGCTTAAAAACCGACGCTGATGTGGTGTGCGATGAAAGGATCACAAAGGAGGAGGTGGATCTGTTTTTGGATATATTGAAACCCGATAAGGAAATAGGCATTCCCTTGAGATGGCAAGGAGGGGATTTGTAGGCGTTGAGGGTTTGGATAGATCAAGGTACCTTATAGGGAAGGCGAAGGCAAAGGCTAAGGAAGAAAACTTGCCCGTAAGGTTCAGGGAGGGGGATGCCCGTAATCTACCTTATCCGTCGGATACCTTTGACTTTGTAATTATAGTTGGAAACAGATTCGGATACTTTGATAACCCAAACGATGATGTTAGGATCTTGCGCGAGGTTTTTAGGGTTTTAAAACCTTACGGTAAGGTTTTACTTGACCTTGCGGATGGGGATTACCTTTCAAAAAATTACCAAAAGATGTCCTGGGAATGGATAGACAAGAAGAGGCTCGTATGTAGGGAGCGGGAGCTATCGTCAGACAAAACACGCCTAATATCGAGGGATATAATAATACACGTAGAGAAAGGGGTTATAGCGGATAGGTTTTACGCGGAGAGGTTATACACTAGGGAACTGATTATGAAAGTACTTGAGGAGGTGGGTTTTACGGAAATTACGTTTCACACCGAAATACTCACAAATTCCCAGAGAAAGCAGGATCTCGGTATGATGGAAAGGAGGATAGTTGTAAGTGCAATAGCAAAAAAGGAACCATCAAGGAGGGAAGTAAAAGGGAAAAAAACGGTAGTGGTGCTCCTCGGAGATAGCTCAAAACCCGATCCAGTAAAACCCTATGGTATATTTGATGAGGATGACTTTGAGGTTATCGCTGAGCTAAAAAAGGCCCTCCGAGATTTAAAGGGCTACGAGTTCATTTTCCTTGAAAATCACGATAGCCTGATACAAACCCTTGAAAAACTTAAGGCTAAAACGGATATGGTTTTTAACCTGTGCGATGAAGGTTTCCAAAACGATCCAAGAAAGGATCTTCATATTCCCGCCCTCCTTGAGATCCTCAATATACCTTATACGGGCTCACCCCCCCATTGTCTTGCCATATGCTACGATAAATCAATAGTTAGGGCTATAGATAAGGAAGATACGAAATTTAATGTTCCTTTCGGCTTTCCCGTGATTATAAAACCTGCTATGGGGGATGGGGGTTTTGGGATAACCAAGGAAAATGTTGTAAATAGCTTTGAGGAGTACTTAAGGGGAAATTTGGGATACGACAAGCCGATCCTTGTTGAAGAGTTCCTTACCGGTAAAGATTTAACCTTTGGGATCATAGGCAACTAATAGAGGAGGATTACTCCAGCCTTCCCGATGGGTATCCTAAAATATGCGGGTATGAGGCGAAATGGCTATCCGATTCCCCATACTGGGGAATAAATTCTGTACCCACCGATCTCCCAAGGGAAACTGAAAAATTTATAAATGCTCGGATGTAGAGATTATTGTAGGTTTTATTGGAGACTTGATAAGGACGGGAACCCAAGGCTACTTGAAGTAAATCCCAATCCATCCTGGTGTTGGGATGGGCACCTTGCGAAGATGGCAAAATTTTTAGAATCCGCCCTCAAAAGGATCTACAATATCCCCACTAACCCCTTTATTTCATAAACTTTCCTCAAAACCTCTGCCTTAGTCTCAACCACCTCCATTTCCAATTCCAAAACTTCGTTGTATAGCATAATAACATCGTAAAGGTTGGATCTACCGGATCTGTAATTTTCCCTTCCTAAATTCAAAGCCCTCTCCATCTCCTTTAACGAATTCTCCAAACTCTTTAAGGACTCAAGGGAAGAGATGTAATCCCCATACAGTCCCCTAATCTGTGCGATTCTTTTTTCCCTCTCAGCCCTATACATATACTCCTCCATCTTATACTCCTCCCTGCTTGAATTTAGCTCCCCCCAATACCTCAGGATCCATATTGGAAGTTCAATGGATAAGGAAAAGGAAAACTTGCGGTCGTGATAAAGGATACCTGGCGATAAGGTTAAAGGAAGGATCTTTGAGAAATTCTCGTACCTTTTTGATCTTTTTATGTGCTCCCTGTATTTCAAGCTCGGGGAATTTTCCAAAAGTTTCATCAGGCTATCCAAGTTAGGAAGGGTTTCAACCTCTGGGAGAAAAATTTCCCCCACATCACCCCCATAATAGAATCTTACCAGTTCCTCCACACGCCTTAAATCCCCCTCAACTTTTCTTATTTTTGCGTTTATCAATTCCATCTTTGCCTTTATAACCTTAGCTTCCGAAAGCCTCAAGTTTCCCCCCTTATACTGATATTCCGAGAGTTTTATCAAATTTTCTATGTTATCCGAAAGCTTCCCTAATATCCCCCTTTTCTCCTTCAAAACCCCACATTCAATGTAAGCCTCCACCGCGGATAAAACGAAAGAATTTTCAAGGTCCATACCCTCGTATCTCTTTGCCCTTTTTAATTCTCTCAAAGAAAGGAGCTTAAGGGGTTGGGAGATCTTTATCGGTTGCTCAAGGGATATTGCACCACCCATAAACATAGCATTGTAGGAAAGCATAGGGTATTCTGGTGAGAGTTCGGAAAGGAAGGCATAAGAATAAACCTTCTCAATTTTTCTATATGCAAGGACCTCGTAGTTCTTTTTGACCCCTTTTATGTAATCCTCCAAAGTTAAGCAAATCAAAGTTATCATCCCCTCCTCCCGTAAATCACAGAATAAATTGCAGGGTAAATAACCAAGGTTAATATGAGGGAAAAGAATATTCCCCCCACCATAGGAGCGGTTATCCTCTTTATAACTTCCGAACCTATGCCCGTTTCAAACATCGCGGGTATTAGGGATGTGAAGGTGGTAAGCGTTGTCATAACCTTAGGCCTGAGCCTGTTTAGCGCCCCTTCCCTTATCCCCGCCAAAGGATTGTGCGGATGATTCTTTAAACCTATATCCATAAATAATAGCATAACTACGCTCATCTCCGAGGAGATCCCCAGTAGGGCTATGATACCCACCCAGCTTGCTATGGACATTTTGTAATTTAAGAGATACATCAAGCCAAAGGCTCCGAAAAGGGTAAAAGGGATCCCAAGAAGAACTATAACGGATTTTAGGAGGGAGCGGAAGTTTAAATAAAGTAGGAAAAGAATTGTCAGGATTGTTATTGGTAGGATAAACACCAGGCTTTCCCTCACCCTCTTAATATCCTCGTACTGGCCCGAAAATTCAAGGAAATACCCCCTAGGTAAGGTTAATATTTTCAGCTTCTCCTTTGCTTTCTCCACGACCTTTCCCAAATCCGCCCCTTCTTTTGGTATAATATAAACGAAACTTGCAATAAAACCATCCTCGTTCCTTATCTCGGAAGGGGTCTCAGAAACCACAACATCCGCAACGTTTCCTAAGGTAGTTATAGCGCCGGAAGGTGTTATTATCTCAAGGTTTTTTAAATCTTCTATTTCGTCCCTGAAAGCCCTTGCCAAGCGCACCCTTATAGGATACCTCTCCCTTCCCTCCACCGAACGATCCAAAGGGGAACCTCCTACGATCTTTTCCAATATCTCCATTATATCCTTCACACTAAGCCCATATTCCGCAAGCTTCTCCCTCTTTGGAATTATGTTTATATAAGGAGATCGGGCGGATCTCTCGGCGAAAGCGTTAAGTATTCCCTCCGAATTTTTCAACAATCTCTCAATTTCCAATGCTAAACTTTCCATCTTAAAGGGATCATCCCCAAGTACCTTAATTCCCAATGGTGTCCTTATCCCGGTCTTAAGCATATCTATCCTCACCCTTATAGGCATACCCCAAGTGTTTATCCATCCCGGAAAGTTAAGCGCAGAGTTAAGCTCCTTTATTAAGCTGTCAAGATCCATTCCCTTTCTCCACTGTTCCTTAGGTTTTAGCAGTATTACCGTTTCTATCATTGATAGGGGAGCGGGGTCCGTTGGTGTTTCCGCCCTGCCTATCTTCCCAAAAACCCTTTCAACTTCCGGAAAGGACCTTATGATGGAATCCTGCTTTCTTAAAACTTCAACCCCTTCATCTAAGGGTATTCCGGGTAAGGTTGATGGCATATACAAAATAGCCCCTTCGTTCAAGTTCGGCATAAATTCGGACGGAATTTTTCTAATGATAAAAAGGGAAAATATTGGAAGCAAAAAAAGGGAAAGGATAAATGGGTAAGGTTTATTAACCGATAGTTGAAAAATCTTACCATATGCCCGCTTTAGGAATGTGTTTATTGGGTTATCTTCCTCGCCGATAACCCTGCTTGGAAAGAAAGTAAGGATCAGGGCGGGAACCAGGGTAACCGAAAGAAATGTTGCGAAGAGCATAGTAAGGGTCTTTGTGAAAGCCAAGGGGAAAAAGAGCTTACCTTCCTCCCCCCTTAAATAGAAAACCGGCAGGAAGGAGACCGTTATTATTGCCAAAGAAAAGAATAGCGAAGGTGTAACCTCAGAAACCCCACTATATACGAGCTTAAACCTCTCCTCAAAGCTCCTAGGAGATCTCTCCTCAAGCTTTTTGAAAACATTCTCCACCATAACCACCCCCGCATCTATCATAACACCAACGCTCAGGATCATACCCGCAAGGCTCATTATGTTTGTAGTGATCTTGAATAGGTATATGAAAATGTAAGGTAAAAGTAGGGCGGTGGGTAAAAAGAGAATTATTGGAATAGAACCCCTTACGTTCATTAGGAATATGGCAACCACAACCAAAACTGTCAGGATCTCCTTTATCAGGGTTTGGATGGTAGTTTCTATAGCCTCCTTAACCAACTCGCTCCTGTCGTAAGTTATAACCAATTCCACACCTTCAGGAAGTTCAATTTTTCTAATAATTTCCTTCAACTCCCCTATAACCCTCAACACATTCTCCCCATCCCTCATAATAACTATTCCTCCCACCACCTCCCCCTTCCCGTCAAGATCCACCGCCCCCTCCTTTAAAGCAGGACCGATCTGAACAAAAGCAACATCCCCAATTTTTATGCTAGTTCCCGTTTTTGGATCCACCTTCAATACCGTACTTTTAATATCCTCAATCGACCTTATATACCCGACTCCCCTAACCGTATAATACCTTTCCGAAACCTCCAAAAACCTCCCTCCTCTTTGAAGATTCGCGGACTTAACCGCATTTATAACTTCCCCAAAGGTGATCCCGTAAGCTCTAAGCTTATAAGGATCCACATCTATTTGATATTCCTTGACATAACCCCCAACGCTTACCACATCCGCAACACCTTTAGCCTTTAACAACCTGTACCTCAAATAAAAATCGTTGAAAGCCCTTAAACTCGCAAGGTCAAACTTACCCGTTCTATCCACCAGGGCGTACATAAAGATCCAACCCAAAGATGTGGCGGGTGGTCCAAGTTCAACCTTTGCCCCTTCGGGTAGCTCTATGCCCGAGATATACTCCAAAACCCTGCTCCTTGCCCAATATATATCCGCTCCCTCCTCAAAAATCGCATATATCAATGCCTTATTTTGCATAGATATTCCCCTTACATTTTTCACCCTCGGAACGGAAAGTAGCTTCGATACCATAGGGTAAGTTATCTGATCTTCTATCGTTATCGGATCCTGTCCCTCCCAATCAACCTCTATTAAAACCTGCGTGTCGGAAATATCGGGTATCGCATCCAAAGGGGTCCTTAGCATCAAAAAAACGGAAAGCGCAACCGTTATAACCGTAGAAAAAAGGACTATCCCCCTATTCCTTAGGCTCCAGAGGATGACCTTTTCTATCATTCATTTCCCCTCAAATTTTCATCCGCGGAAACGAAGAATACCCCCTTATGTACTATATCTTCCCCCACCTTCAAACCCTCAACAATATAACCTCCATCAACTTCATAAAGGATTTTCACAGCTTTCTTTTTAAACCCTTCCCCCTCTTTGGCAAAAACTATATCCCCTTCCCCGGTCCTAATAACCGCATCCTTTGGAACAAATATCCCACTTTTAAAGTCCATAACCTTAGCGGTTAAGACCATACCCGGAAATAAACCCTCATTTGCTGGGATCACCGCCAAAAATCTGACTGTCCTCGTCTCTGGATTTACCCCCGGTAAAATTTCGGCAATTTTTGAACTTATACCCTCAACCTCCACCGGAAGTCCAGCCTTCAAAAGCTTTGCCTTTTCCTGTGGCACTTCCCCAACGAAGTACAGTATATTATCCGATAGGATCTCGTACAATGATTCACCCGCTTCAAACCTTTCTCCCCTTTTCACATTAAGGTCCAATATCCTTCCCGAAACGGGCGATCTAAAGACCGCAAGGGAATCTTTAACATCATTTAAAGAGATCCCCATAAGGGAGAGCCTCTCAAGGGATAGATCCGAACCCCCCTTTAAATATTCCAAATATGTGGAATAAACCTCCGGGGAGTAGAATTCAAAGAGGGCTTCCCCTTTTTTAACAAACTTTCCTTGCCTATCCACAAAAACTTTCGTAATATAACCCGAAAATCTCGGACTTACGGAAAATATTCCATTTCTTGGGCTTTCTAACCTACCTGCGGAATAAATAACTACGGGAGCCCTTGAGCTATCAACCTTGTAAAGGTAAATGTTTAAATTATCAAATTTCGAACTGTGTTCGTGCTCTTTGGAACTTCCGCCCTTTATGGGAACATTTATATCCTTATATATCATCCTCCCGCCTATTTTTACCCTAACCTGCCAGGACCCCTCCATACTCACCTTTAATTTCCCCTCGTACTTACCTTTCCCCCTCTCCTTTAAATCCGCGTACTCCCTCATCTCCGGCATACCCGGCATAGCGGGCATATATAAATAGAACTCATCTATTTTTGCGGGGGGATTAACCTCAACCCTAATCTCGTTTATCCCCACCTTTATTTCTCCATCCGAAGATAGAACCCTAATTTCGTACCCCTCACCCGAGAATCTCAAAACTTCCACATAGCCTTTTCCTGAGCATGAGAGGAGCAGAAGCAAAACCAAATATCTACTACGCATCATAGTAGGTATTATAAGGGTGTATCGACGTTATAATACAAACATTATGCTAATGGGATTTTTCGCTTTCGCGCAGATGGACGCCCTTAGGTCCAACCTGAGGGTGGGAGGTACCTATCAGGATCCCGTTCCCGATAAGTTCCACACCCCCATAATATGGTACGCCTTAGAGAACGCCCAGAACGAGGATTACTGGAAGGACGTTGATATAAGCAAGGTCGTTATGATTCTAAGAAGTGGGAAGGATGAAAGATCTGCGGGAATTTCAAGCTTGCTGAGAAAATGGAACATAAACAGGGTGGTGGGGAGGAGCATACAACCCGAAGCCATAAACTTTATAACGGTTGAATTTCCGAACCCCACGAGGGAAAGAGTTTTGAATTTCTTAAGGGAAGCAAAAGAAAATCCCGACGTGATCGTCGCGGAACCCGAGGTGATACACAGGAAGATGGCCTGTCCCCCTAACGACACCTATTGGAACTACCAGTGGGGTCCTTACGTAATTTGGGCGGATTCCGCCTGGTGTTATACGAGGGGGGACACGATGGTTATGGTCGCGGTTTTAGATCAGGGCGTGGATTACACGCATTCGGATCTCGGGAACGTCAGGTACGGGTACGATTTTGTAGATAATGACTCGGATCCGAGGCCCGATAATCCCTACACGGAGGAGCACGGCACACATGTTGCGGGAACCGTAGCCGCTACCCTCAACAACTCCTTGGGTATAGCGGGTATGGCCAACGTGAGAATATTCGCGGGTAGGGTTTTGGACGAAACGGGAGGAGGGACATCAACCTGGGTTGCAAATGGGATCTTGGGCGCCTCTTCTATTTCAAGGGTAAGGGTCATAAACATGAGCCTCGGATCCTCTACTCCCTCAAGTCTGATCCGAATGGCATGCGATACCGCATGGAACAGGGGAAAGCTCCTAATAGCGGCATCGGGTAACGACGGGAGTTATGGGATAAGCTACCCCGCTGCCTTCCCCTCGGTTATCGCTGTGGGGTCCATAGGTACGGACGGTTATTACCTTTACTTAGCTCCATATTCTAACTACGGACCTGAACAAGAAATAACCGCACCGGGTGGGGATAACAACACCGGATACTGCATCCTCTCAACCTTACCTCTTAACTCTTACGGAGACGTGGGTTGGGGTTGTAGCTGGGTGGGAACATCTATGGCGGCCCCACACGTATCCGGCGTTGCAGCCCTCGTCTTCTCGGTAAGGCCGAGCCTGACAAACTCTATGGTGAGAACCATATTGAGAAACTCCACTTTTGATCTCGGTAGTTCCGGATGGGATATGTATTACGGTTATGGTATGATATGCGCCCACTGCGCTGTCCTGAACGCTATTACTGGGATCGAGGAAGGTGCAAAGAACGAAACCAAAAAACCCTTTGAACTTAACGGGAATATCCTTAAGGTGTATGAGGAAGCCTCGCTGTTTTACCCAAATGGGGCGAAAGCCCAAGACATAAAGGGTGAAACACCGATTGCCCTTAAGAAGGGGGTTTATTTCCTGAAGGTTAAGGACAGAACATATAAGATCCTGGTTCTTTAGAACCTCCTTATAATATTCCTATGCTCCCGAATTTGAATTTAGCCCTTTGGATGTTTCAAAATGCCCAGATGGAAAACGGAGAATACGTATATAGGATGTCGGACGGGAGCAAGGTGTATTTCACGGTCGATCCGAGCCTTCAGCAGATAGCCAACACCCTGATATCATCCTACCCTAAGGAAATTGAGGGTATAGTTTTGTTTGATTTGAGAAGCGGGAGGATCCTTGCTATAGCGGGCCTTTATAGGGGCGAAAAAAGCCTTTATCCCTTTAAAATAAACAATTACCCCGCCGCTTCTATCTTCAAGATTATAACACTAATTTCCTTCCTTGAGAACAATGACGTAAAACCCGAGGATACCTTTAGATTTTGCCCACCCATTTATAGAAAAAGGCCACAAAAATGGTTAAACTGCGAAAAAGAGTATTTCTCAACTTTATACAACGCCTTCGGTACATCAAATAACCCCCTTTTCGGAAGGCTGGCGGTCATGTTAGGTTTTCCATCTATAATGAATGTGGCAAGGAGGTTTTATTTCAACGATACCGTAGATGGGATACCCTTCGGGATAATCAATCCGTCTAAGGACGATTACGATCTTGCCCTTTTGGGAAGCGGTTTTGATCACTCAACCCTAAACCCAATCCAGGCCATAAGGCTAACAATAATCTCAAGCACGGGTTTGGATGTTGAGCCTTATATAATAAGCAGGGTAGTGTCGAAAAACGGAACGGTAATTTACAGGGCAACCCCAAGGGTCCTTGGAAGGGTCCTAAGGGAGGATGTGGTGGAAAAGTTCAGGGAGATAGCATTATCAACGGTTTTGGATGGTACCGCAAAAAAATACTTCAAGGATGGGGATGGTAGGGTCCTAACGGGCGTTAATGTGGGAGGAAAAACCGGAACCTTAAGTAGTAGAGAGCTTGGGGGTTTAACCGAGTGGTTTGTGGGTTTTGCGCCTGCGGAGAATCCCGAGGTAGGGGTAGTCACCTTCTCCGTCGGAAATCCTTCCCCCGTTAAACCCCAATACCTAGCCATGAGGATCCTTCAGGCTTACTTTATGGGTAAATTGGAGGGAGTACCTATCGCTTACAGGAGGTTTAGGAATAACTCTTCGGGACTTTAACTTACCTTAAAGGCAAACTTGACCTTCTCTATACCCTCGACCAACCTATCTATATCCTCTGTTAGGTTGAATACGGATAGGCTTGCCCTGACACTTTGGTTGTAAGGGATCCTTAGCCTTTGATGTAAAGGATGGGCGCAATGGCCCCCTGATCTGACCATTATCCCTTCCAATCCCAAATACCAAGCTACATCGTGGGGATGAACCCCTTTGACGTTAAAGGATACGAGGGAGGTCCTGAATTTTGGCTCAGGACCATAAACTTCAACCCCCTTTATACCCCTCAGGGAGAAGTAGAGATATTCCGTAAGTTTCCTTTCGTAATTTTCAATAAAATCGTATCCAATTTCGTTTATAAAATCCACCGCATAACCCAAGCCTATCACCCCGCCTATGTTTGGCGTTCCGGCCTCGTACCTCTGAGGACTTTCCGCCATAATAAAATCGTCAATATAAACCTCTTTTATCATACTACCTCCCAAAATTAATGGTTCCCCATCCTCCAAAATCTCAATTTTCCCCCAAAGTACCCCCGTTCCCGAAGGTCCAAACATCTTATGCCCCGAAAATGCCACAAAATCCGCCCCCAAGCTTCCCACGTTTATGGGATGATGTGGTACATACTGTGCCCCATCCAAAACTACGAATGCGGAAACTTCCTTCGCCTCCTTGATTACTTCCCTCAACGGTGGTATTACGCCGAGGACGTTTGATGCCATAGTAATTGCCAAAACTTTCACCCTCTTATCCAGCTTCCTCCGAAAATCCTCCATATCCAAAAACCCATCATCCGTAATATCGATCACTTCAAAATTCGCCCCCTTTTCCCTCGCCAAGTTCATCCAGGGCAAAAAGTTCGCATGGTGTTCAAGTATGCTCACCAAAATTTTATCCCCCGGATTTATATACTTTTCAAGGATCTTTGCGGCGAGGTTTATGGCTTCTGTTGCGTTTTTTGTGAATATAACCTCCTCTGCCTTTGCGTTTATAAACTTTGCAACCTTCGCGCGGGCTTTCTCGTACTCCTCCGTCGCCCTCTCCGCCCATGGGTATGCACCCCTATGGACATTTACGGGGAACTCCTCCTCGTACATCCTCACCGCGGATATTACGGATCTTGGTTTTAGGGAGGTTGCGGCGGAGTCGAGATATACCTCGGAACCTTTTAGGGATGGGAAATTTTCCCTAATCTTCCTGGCAGTTGCAACCTCCTCCGCACTCACAGGGTGGCTTTTCATCACTTACCCCCAAAACTTTTATTTTAAATCTCAAAGTTTCCCCCGCCAGTGGGTGGTTAAAGTCCGCGTAAACGATTCCATCGGAAACATCTATCACGGTAAATTGCAATATTGAACCGTCCAATGTTTGGGCTCTAACAAATTGCCCCGGCTTTATATCCTTATCCTCAAAGTAATCCAAAGGGATCTCCCTCACAAGATCCTTATCAAACTCCCCGAAGGCTTCGGATGGCGGTAATGTAATATCCAAGATTTCCCCCACCTGGGCACCCTCAAGTCTTTTCTCCAATGCGGATAGGATCTCCCCATTCCCGTGAAGGTAAGTTAGCGTCCCAGAATCTAAAACATTATTTTCCCCCTCAAGATAAACTTCATACTCTATCCTAACAAACTTCCCCTTCTCAACCCTCATATCTACCCTCTCAGGATCCTAACCTTAATATTCCCATCTAATTCAACCTCCACCAACCCCAAAATTTCCTTTATGGTCCAACGCGGGGTTAAAAGTGTGAGCCTTATCATTTTGTCCGTTATGAAGTCCAACTCAAGGAGTGTATAACCGAGCCTTGAATATATTTTCTCAAGGTTTTCCTTGATGTAATTCCTGCGCATGCAACAAATTATTTTAAGGCTGAAAGGCGACCTTACAATTTCCCAATGAGGGCGGTATACTTAACGAATAGGGGGTTGGAGATAAGGGAGGTTGAGGAACCGAAGCCCGGATACGGTGAATTGGTAATAAGGGTAAAAGTTGCTTTAACTGATGGGACGGATCTGAAGGCCTTTTTAAGGGGTCATCCCATTTTGAGGGAAGGACCTTTCGGGCATGAGTACAGTGGGATAGTTTATAGCTTGGGTGAGGGGGTTGAGGGTTTTCAGTTTGGGGATGAGGTTTTTGGGGTGAATACCGCCCCATGTTTCAAATGCGAGAACTGTATGAGGGGAAAATTCAACCTTTGCGAAAACTTAAAGAAAAATATGGTCATAGGTGCATACGCCGAATATCTGCTTATCCCCCAACAGGTGGTTAAAATAAACCTTTTCAAAAAGCCCCCGGAACTTCCCTTCCACATAGCCCCCATAATTGAACCTTTATCCTGCGTATTTCATGCCCTGGAAAAATTACCCATAGATGATGTTGATAGCGTTTTAATTCTTGGGAGTGGTTCAATATCCGCCATGTTCTCCATAATACTCTCTGGGCTCGGTAAGGATGTTTTAGTTAGTGGGAGGAACGAAGAAAAAATGAAAACTATTTCTGAAAATGCTGGGGTAAGATGGGTTAAATTTGAAAATTTGGGTAAGAGATTTGACCTTGTTATAGACACAACCGCAAATTCCGATGTCGTAAAAACGGGCTTAAACCTTGTAAATAAGGGAGGGTACTTATTTTTGTTTGCAGGCTTTAAGGAAGGGGATAGGATCTTTTTGGATCAACCCTTTATCCATTACAACGAGATCCAAATTCTAACCTCCTTTCATCACACGCCAATTAGCGTAAGAAAAGCTTACAACTTTCTCTTACAAAATTTCCGCAAACTTGAATTCCTTATAAGCGGTTTTTACAGGTTAGAGGATATCAACCTTGCCTTTGAAAATATGGCGAAGGGTAAAGGTTTTAAGTACGCGATTACTTTGGATTAGTTTTTTCGCTCCCTTCCCAAACCACATTGTTTCCCTTTAGGATCCTGTGCGCTATAATCGTCGCCCTTTCCCTATGCACCCTCTTGTGATCCAATATCCCCAAAAGCTCGTACCTTTCGCCCCTTGGGTGAGAGCAAACCTGATGCTTTATCCCGCAAAGTGCCCCAGTCACTACGCCTACCAACTCTTTCTCCTTCCTCATCCCTCCCTTGCCCTTTTTATCAGCAAAGGTTAGAAGGGGAACCAGTAGCAAAAGGACGAATAACAACCCTTTCATAGACCACAATTTTAAATGGGGAAAAAGAGAAAGAAGGACAAAAGCGAAAGGAAGAGTGTGTATAAGGAAAATGCCCAAAAGTACCTTCCCAAAAGCGCCCTCCTTAAGACCTTTAAAGCGAAAACGCCAACAACAAAGGTTATGAGCCAGACAAAAACGTCCTCAATTCCAAGATTTACACCTTCAATATGCCTACTTTCAAGGATGAAGGCGCCAATGCTTGCGGGTAAAAATATCCAAAAGGATAAAATGAAGGCTTCCTCCCTATCCATACCCAAAAACAACCCCGTTGATATCGTTGAACCTGACCTTGAGACCCCAGGCAGAAGTGCCAAAGCTTGGGCAAGCCCCATAATTAAAGAGTTTTTAAAATTCGCCCCCTCCCTACCCCCTTTAAAGAAAAGGGTAAGGAAGAGAAATAGGGAGGTTATAAGAAAGGTGAAGGGTAAAATTTTGGGATTTTCAAACGTTCCCTCAAGCTCTCTCAAGAAAAAAACCGCGGGAAAAAGCGGTAATATCCCAACCATGGAAAGGGGGATATACCTCTTGAGGTTATCAAGGTTAAAGATCCTATCCCTCAAAACGAAAATCACGGATAAAAAAGTTGCTGTGTGTAAAAAGGTCTCGTAAAACGCCCCCTTGAATTCCAAGCCAAAAAGGTGCTTTAAAAGTACAAGATGTCCGGAGCTTGAGACGGGTAAAAACTCCGTTAAAGCCTGAACTATCCCAAGAATTACCTTTTCTACAACCAACCAAAAACCTCCAAAAATAGCTTTCTTATCTCCTCAATCTTCTCCTCAATTATCCTCTCAATCTCGTTTTCACCAATTCCCAGCTCCCCACCCTTGATATACGCGCTCTCCTGGATGTTGATTTCAAGCTGGAACCTGAAAGCCCTTATTTCTCCAACTCCAAAATTTCCATATCTTCCGTTTTTAATGTCTAACAAGAAATCCTCAAGTGGTACCAATTCCTCCGAAAACCTTTCTATGTATATCTCGTAGAGACTCATAAAAAAAGCGGAGAGGGTGGGATTTGAACCCACGGGGGAGGTTTTATCCTCCCCAACGGCTTAGCAAGCCGCCGCCTTAGGCCGCTCGGCCACCTCTCCGCTTAACCCTATATTTTAAGGTCGTTTAAAACTTCAGAACGATGGAAAGTCTCCAAAAGGCGGGTACCAAGATTCCATTTCCAAAACCCGTAAAGTCTATAACCAACCTCTCAGCCAATGTTAGGGATGCGCCGTAGTAGAAACGGGTATTTGAGAATGAGGATTTTGTTGTTGATATATTCTCGCCGGGAACAGCGATGTCATTGCGGGTTTCTGTGGTTCCGCCTGATGTCTCCGTTATTGTCTTGCTTTCAACCGACCAGTTATAAGTTCTGTTTTTTGATGTATTTGAAATATGGGAATACATGGCACCGAACCTGAGCTTAAAGTTTTCCCAAGCGGATACGGGTATTACCTCAAGCCCAACGGGAATATAATAGTTAAAGGAAGAAGTTGATATATTTTGCTTATATGAGGAAAGGGTATAGGTGGTAGTCCTGAAATCGCCCGGATCTAAGCTTCCGTTCCCATTGTAATCCCATTGGTTTATATTTTTATTTAAAACCCTTGAGTATTCCCTGTTTTCCGATCCAAAGATGAACTCCATACCCAAACCTGCGCCAAACCATATCTGCTCGTGTATTGGGTACTTGTTTCTCAGAAAGAGCACTATATCATGGTTGTTTGAAGAGTACTTATATTCGCTTTGAGTTGTGTCAAACTGTTGGAATACGGGATTTGTCGTTGCGTCGTAAGTTCCCTGCCACCTAAATTCGTTTGATTTCCCGTTCCCGTTTGATAAAGACCTAAATATGTACGCCAAGGTTAAGTTAGATTTCCAGTTTTCTCCACCGAATCCAAAATCCGTCTGAAGCCCAAATATGGGACCTCCCGCCTTGGCGTTTATAACCTTACTTCCGTTCCACCTCGTACCGGTAAATGGCGCTGATGGATTGGTGTTTCTTTCCGCAAAAAACCCTGCGGTATCCCTGTTTCCGAGAGTATGGAAACCTCCAAAAACCATTCCCGAAAACTTTCCAAAAGAGAATGATATGGCGCCTATCAAGGGGGAGAAGGTGGTATCCGCAACATAATTGGATATGGCGGTATCCTTGCGGGTCAAATTATTGTTCAGGTTGTTGTACTCGGATTTGCTGTAAACGTAGTTGCCGTAATAGAAGGGAAAGCCTGATCCTCTGTTAGGGTAAGCCTTGCGACTTTCGTTAGCATACAAAAATAGAAAACCAAAAGACTGATTTCCGAGCGAAAGGAGGAAGCCCTTTTGCCCATATAGGTTCCCCGAGAGTATGGAATCCCTCAGTTCTATCCTATCCCTGTAATTGTTATCCGTACCGCTCCAGTCCTCGTAATATGTTGTATCTTTCTTTCGGGTTAATGTTGAGTTAAGGTCGGTCTGTATGTATAAGGGGGAAAGGTTGTAAAAGAAATTGGTTTTTGCGCCTAAAACGAGCTGATTGTTGGTCGGGGCGGTTGGATCGAAAAGCCTCTCGTTCCCGAATGGGTTGGAGAGGGCGGTAAATAACCTTCCTCCCTCTATCTCCGCGAGTTTAACTGGATAGAAGAGTTTATCAAGGTCGTCCTCAAAGAGGAAGGCGGTGTGGATGAAGCGGAAGGAGTAGATCCCGACGAACGACTGGGGGGCGGAATAGAAGGGCTGTGCCCCCAAAGTGGAAACCCAAAGAGCCGAAAATAAAGCAAGCCGTTTCATAAGTTGGAATTCTAATACTGTTTATTTTCTTATAAGGAACCTTAAAAGGTTAAGGATCCAACCAAAAATGGGCGAAATTTTTGCGATCCCTTCAATGGGTGCCAATATGTTGTTTAACCTATTGGTAATCTCATCGGTGTTCTTTAAAACCCTCTCCACATCATCCGCTATCCTCTCCATATTCTTTTCAACATTCTCAAGCGTTTTAACGATCCTCAAAACAAGATACCATATTGCCACGGTGACGGATACAAGGCTTAATATGGCGGTGATTATCAAAAGGGTTAGCAAGATTTCCATTATCCTCATTCTACGGTTGAAGCGGTTTTAAAATATTGCCTTGTACTACCCAGCTTTATGTTCCTTTTTCTTATTCTTGGGTATTGCCTCAAAGTTTTCCATATTTGCCTTTCTTCCCCTGCTCTTTGTCCCTATTCTCCTCAGGAAACTTTCGCATATCTTGGGGGTCCTTTTAAGCTTTGGTTTGGGATATATTAGGATATGGGAAAGGACCTTAGGAGAAAGGGGGGAATTTTATGAGGTTAGTATATACGACCTGGGAAGGGGTTTTATTGTAGGGGAAGGTTTTAAAACGGTTATGTTTGGGGATAAACCTGCTTACCCTTTGGGAAACATTAGGGCAAAAGGAGAATTTTCTGGGGACACTTTTTATATATACGAATACGAGAGGAAACTTGCCTTTAAACCTTTTGTGGATTTCGTCGATTCCCTCCTTATAAGATCCACGGGTTCAGAAAGGCAATATAAGTTTGCAAAATCCATAATAACTGGGATAAGGGAGATAGACCCCGAAACAAAGAGGAAATTTTACGAAACCGGCGTTGGGCATATTCTTGCCATATCCGGTTTGCACGTGGGTGTAATTTACGTGGGAATTTATTGGCTTATCAGATTTTTCAATTTAGGACTTTATTCCCATATAATCCCATCGTTTTTGGTTTGGCTTTATGCATTTTTCGTTGGTTTTATCCCCTCAGTTTTCCGCGCCTCCCTTATGCTAACCTTTTACGCAATTTCCAAGGTTATTTCCCGTCCCGTAAAACCCTTAAATGTTTTTATGCTATCTTTCGCAACATCTTTACTCTGGGAACCATTATGGATCTTTTCCGTCTCCTTCTGGTTGTCCTTCTCTGCGGTTTTGGGCTTCATCCTCTTTCCGAAAAATTTATTAACATCCATTTTTGGAGCCCTAATATTCTCCACGCCTATTTCCCTATACTTCTTCGGAAAATCTGCCCTCCTTTATGCCCCCCTAAACCTTATAGTAATACCCATAACTACCCTTTACCTATACTCCCAAATTTTGGCAATGTTTTTGCCCTATCCCTTTACAAATTCTTCAGAACTCCTCTTTAACCTACTCTATAAAATCGTGGATCTTGCAAGCAATTTAAACTTACCCCCAATAACCCTTAACCCTCCCCTCTGGTTCGTAGTGTTCTATATTTCCATAATACTCTTTTCCTTCTCCCTTTGGAGGTTCAAGAATGCTGAAAAAACAGGATGAGATAATTTTTCAAAGTTTGGCGACCTTCCAGTACCCTAAACCCCATCTTGAGCAGTATCCCACCCCTCCCGATCTTGCGGTTAAATTCCTCAATTTAGCCTACGAAGATATAAAAGACAAGGTGGTTTTTGATTTGGGTTGTGGAACCGGGATCTTGAGCATAGGATCTGCAATTCTGGGTGCGAGGATGGTTGTGGGCGTTGATATAGATATTCTTGCTTTGAAAGTTGCAAAGAAGAATTTAGAAGTGGTTAGGGGTATTTACGGGAACTTGAAGGTATATTTTGTAAATGCGGATATAAGGGAACTTAAATTTAGGGCGGATACGGTGGTAATGAACCCACCCTTTGGGATGCAGAGAAAGGGAGCGGACAGGGATTTTATCGTTAAAGCTATTGAGGGCTCAAAGGTGGTTTGGACCTTATTGGGTGTGGACAGCGACCCGTTCCTGGAAAGGCTATCGAAAATTTACGGTTTTAAATTTGAAAAAATGGGAAATTTTATCCTTTCCATCAAGCGTAGCATGAAGTTTCACAAAAGGGAAATTTACAGGACTAGGGTTTCCATATACCGCCTTACAATCCCAACGTGATCCTTGCGAGGAAGTTTGAGTTTGAATCTTCGCACTTTTACAATTGGGGAGGGAAACTTAGAAATCTACACGGGCACAACTACGAGATTTGGGTTTTAATTGAGGGAGAATTAAACCCCTTTGGTATGGTAAAAAACATCTCAGAAATCAAGGAAAAGGTAATCCCAATTCTGGAAAGGTTTGATCATACATTACTAAATTCTTTGCCGGAGTTTAATGGGAAAAACCCAACGGTTGAAGTAATATCTTCGGTTTTATACGGGGCTATAAAGGGGATCCTAAGAGAACTTTTTGCGGTTAAAGTTTTTGAGGATGAGGATATCTTTGGAGCTTACGATGGTAGGCATTTTCTGGGATTTGGATGGATAGAGGGGTGTTTAAAGAGGGAAGCTTGGGTGAGGGGTGAGCTTGATAATTTGGGTAGGGTTGAGGATATTGAAAGGGTAAAAGTATCCGAAAGGAAGATATTTGAAAAATTTGAGGATCTTAGGGGTTTGGGGAGGATATCCTTTGGGGGAAAGGAGATGGAATTTAGGACATACAGGTTTTCTTCGGCTCATATAATGGGTTTAAGGGAGCTTTCTTACGAGGAGAACCTAAGGGTATTCGGAAAATGCGCCAGAAGGGAATCCCACGGGCACAACTATAAACTTATAGTTTTCTCGGATAGGGAGGAGACATTTAGGGAGGCGGAAAGGGTCGTAGGGGAGCTTGACCATAGGTTATTGAACGAAGTAATTGAAAATCCCACCCTTGAAAATATCGCCCTATACATAAATAATAGGATTAATGCGGAAGCCATGAAAATCTACGAAACACCAAGAACTTACGTTTTAACAACGAATTTAAGGGAAATAGCGGTTTGCCTTTAAGGTATTATCCCTTTTGGCAGGTTGCCGGACAGGATATGGATATGGAGGTGGGGGACCCTCTGACCCGCCGAAAAACCGTTTTTGTTTACAACCCTAAAGTGATCCAAATTGAAGGATCTTGCTATTTTTGCCACCGCTTGTAGTAAATAATAGGCGGTTTCCCCATCAAGTTCGTCAAATCTTTCAAAGTGCTCCTTTGGTATCACTAGGACGTGAAAATTCGCTTCCGGAGCTATAGTATAAAAGGCTAAAACCTTCTCATCCTCATAAACCTTTCTTGCGCTCTCTTCTCCCCTAACTATCTTGCAAAATACGCAATTCATACCGTCTTTGCGGGAAATTCCCTGCCCGCCAGGAGGTGTAGATGTAAATGAAAGACCTCCTGACCTGCCCCCTTACCCGCGTTGCTAACAAGCCTATAATGTTGTATGTTTAGGGATTTTACCACACCCTTTACGCAATCCAAAATTGCCATGGCATCCTCCTTATCAATCTCTTCGAAAAGGTTCTCGTAATGTTTCTTGGGGATTATCAGAATGTGTATGGGTGCCTGTGGGTTTATGTCATAAAAAGCCATAGCTTTATCGTTCTCGTATACAACCCTCGCATTTATCTCACCCTTTGCGATCCTACAAAAAACGCAGTTCATTTCCCATCAACTAGGATATACCTTATTGGATTTACCGCCTCACCGTTCACCTCAACCTCGTAATGGAGGTGGGGAGCTACGGATTTGCCCGTGCTACCCACAAGGCCTATTATCTGTCCCCTCCTAACCTTCTGCCCTTCCCTAACTAGGATCTTTGAAAGGTGGGCGTACAGGGTCTTTATCCCCCTTCCATGATTTATTACCACCACATTGCCGTACCCTCCCGAGCTCCACTCGGCCTTTTCCACCCTTCCATCCGCGGTTGCGACCACTGGTGTGCCTGTGGGAGCTGAAAGATCTATACCCTTATGGAACTCAAGCCCACCGGTGAAGGGATCCCTCCTTATGCCAAAACCCGAAGAAAACACCCCCCTTACGGGTGGTATGCTCGGGATACTTTTTATCTCTTCCCCCAAAGCTTTAGCCTTTGCTTCCAACTTATTCAGTAAATCCTCCTGAAATTTGGCATAAGCGGTTATCTTATCTATATCAACGTCCCTTATCTGCCCTCCTATCCCGAGGTTTTCATAAGATATATCGTAAGTGGGAATGTTCAGGACCGTCGCCAACTGCCTCTGCTTTAGATACAAACTGTCAAGTTTGTGTGTAAGAAATTTCAAAATTTCCCTTAGCTCCCGGTTTTCCGCTTGAAGGGTTTCATAAACTGCCTTGGGGCTCATCCTCTTAAAGAACTTTATGTAAAAATATGTTATTCCACCGACAAGGGAAAATACAAAAACCCCCATCATTGCGAGGAAAGATAGGAGAAATTTCCGAAAATCTTTTATTAAGATAATTATATTCCCAAATCTGAATACTCGCATAGAGGGTATTATAAGGGTGTAAAACCTCTAAAGGAGCCTCCTTATGTTTTCCTCAAGGATGTCGGGGGGTACGTACCCCAAAAACCTCCTTACGATCCTCCCGTCTTTGTCAACCAAAAAGCTCGTGGGAAGCCCCAATATTCCCCCAAACATCTCCTCCACTTTTCTGTTGGACATAGCCACAGGGTATGATACTGGGACCTTAGCTAAGAAGCTTTTAACCACCTCCTCGTTATCGTCCTTTGAAAATCCTATGACTACAACCTTACCCTCGTATTTTTTGTAAATTTCGTTCAACTCGGGTAGGGATTTTTGGCATGGTTTGCACCATGTTGCCCAAAAATCCACTATCAGGACCTTACCCTTGAGATCCTCCCACCTGTAAATTTTCCCGTCTATGGTTTTAAAGCTTAGATCTTTAATCTGACTTCCCTTTTCCTTTGAACAGGATAGAATCCCCATTATCAAAAAGGGTAAAAGTTTTTTCATAGGTGGAAATTCTAACCACGTTAGAATTTTCAAACTATGCGCAAAAAACTTTTTTTACCGGGTCCCGTGGAAGTTAGAAGGGAAATCCTTGAAGCTCAGGCAAAACCCCTGATAGGGCATAGGTCAAAAGAGTTCTCGGAACTTTATGAGAGGATCATAGAGACCCTAAGGAGGCTATTTGAAACCCGTTATTACGCTTTCGTCTTCACTTCCTCAGCAACCGGCGTAATTGAGGGTTTTATAAGGAACTTCGTTAAGAAGAAGGTACTGGTTATGCAAAACGGCTCCTTCGCCGAAAGGTGGGTGGAAGCGAGCGCCCTTAACGGTAAGGAAGTTAAATCATACGATATAGAATGGGGGAAGGCGGTAAAACCCGAAATGGTAGCGGACGAGCTAAAGAAGGATCACTACGATGCGGTTATGGTGGTTCATAACGAGTCATCAACGGGGGTTTTGAGCCCATTGGAGGAGATAGGAAGGGCTATAAAGGAGACATCACCCGATACACTCCTTCTTGTTGATGCTGTCACTTCTATGATGGGGACGGAGATAAGGTTTGAGGAGTGGAACGTGGATGCGGTGGCTGCAAGTGTTCAAAAGGCATTCGGTTTGCCCCCTGGTATCTCGGTTGCCTTCGTGAGCGAGAGGGCTATGGAATTTTCAAAGGGAATAAAGGATAAGGGCTTGTACTTCAACTTTGAAGAGATGCTGAAATATTATGAGAAAAACAGGCAAACTCCCTTTACACCCAATATCTCCCTTCTATATGCTTTAGATATTCAACTTCAAAGGATAGAGGAGGAAGGATTAAGAAACAGGTATAAGAGGCACGAGCAAATGGCGAAACTGGCGCAAGAATGGGCTTTGAAATACTTTGATATGTTTCCTGAAAGGGGATATTGGTCAAAGACCATAACCTGTATAGCAAACACGAGGAACATAGATGTTCCGACTTTCCTTTCCGAACTTGGAAAGAAAGGATTTGCCATCGCGAACGGATACGGGCCCTTAAAAAACAAAACCTTCAGGGTAGGGCATATGGGGGATTTTACCTTGCAGGAAGTTGAAGAACTTTTGAATGCTATGACGGAAACCTTAAAGGAACTCGGATATATTTGAATGTTAATAAGGGAATTAGAAAAGGAGCAAAGGGAACTCGCCAAGAGACTCATAATAAGGGATGATTTTGGAAGTTTGAAAATCGTTGCGGGTGGAGATCTAACGTTTTTGGATATTTGGAAAAACCCTACGGTCGGTTTGGCGGCTTTCGTCCTTGTGGATATTGAAAGTGGTAGGATTGTTGAAGAGGTGGTAATAGATGGTATCGTGGATTTCCCTTATATTCCCACATTTCTTGCTTACAGGGAGCTACCCCTTTTAATAAAGGCTTTTGAAAATTTAAAAACAAAGGCGGATATATACCTTATTGACGGTCAAGGGATAGCACATCCGAGGAGAATGGGGATAGCATCTCATTTTGGAGTGGTTTTAAACGTCCCAAGCATAGGGGTCGCAAAATCTCTACTTTACGGAAGGTATTCCGAACCTAATCCTAAGGGTTATACACCATTGTATTCCCGAGATTCGGACGAACAATTAGGTTGGGTAATAAGGCGCGGTTATGGTAAGGATCTTCTTTTTATCTCCCCTGGACATAGGGTTTCCCTTGATACGAGTTTAAGTGTGGTAGTTAATTTCTTGAATAAAGGCTGGGAAATTCCTACCTTTTTTGCGCACAAAGTATTACAGAGGGAAAGGAGGAAAAGAATAAAGTAGCCTTAAAATATACACCCTATGAACAGATTAAAAGAATACATAAAAGGAACTGGATGGGCAAAGTTCGAAGCGGTTGTGAGTATGGTAAGTGGGGCTTTGAGCATACCCATTGGGATATTGGTGATAATATTGGGTATAAATCTTTGGGGAGCTGGGGAAATTGCAAGAGCGGTTGTGTGTATAGTAAGTGGTATTTTTGTCATACCTATTGGGATATTGTCGATCATAGTGGGTATAAAGCTTTGGAGAAACGCAAAGAATTTAGAGAATTACAAGAACACCGAGAAAGAAGAAGATCTAAAAGAAGCCTTAAAGAACCTTTCGGCTTACTATACATTGATAGGTTGGATAACCGCTATAGGTTTGGCAACTTTGGCTCTTGTTCTCATAGCAATTTTAGTCTTGGGGTTATGGCTTGGATTGGAAATATTGAGCAAGTAATACGAAAAGATTGAAAGAGAACATAAAGGGGATTGAATAAACAAAATTCGTTGTTATCACTGAGATCTTAAGAGGAGTTCTGACCATACCTTTGGGAGTTGGAGGAATAAATAGTGCAAGATACTTTCATAGTTAATTTTTTTAGGAATGGTTGGAAAATTCCTACCTTTTTGGCGCACAAAGTATTACAGAGGGAAAGGAGGAAGAGAATAAGGCAACTTTAAAATACACCCTATGAACAGCTTAAAAGGATACATAAAAGGAACGGGATGGGCAAAGCTCATAGCGGTTATGAATATAGTGGGTGGGGCTTTGAGCATACCCATTGGGATATTGGCGATCATAGCAGGTATAAAGCTTTGGAGCACCGCGAATAACCTCGAAAATTACAAGAACACCGAGAAAGAAGAAGATCTAAAAGAAGCCATAAAGAACCTTTCGGATTACTTTACATGGTTGGGTTGGGCGAACGTTGTGGGTTTGGCAATCTTGGCGCTTGTTTTCATAGCATTTTTAGTCCTTATGATAGTGGGGATCGGAATATCTAGTATGTCGGGTCTAGAGTAAAATATGAATATGAAAAGCTTGAAAGAGAACATAAAGGGAATTGAATGGGCAAAATTCATTGCTATCGTTGAGATCGTAAGAGGAGCTCTGAGTATATTTAGCATCTTTACCGTACCTTTGGGAGTTTTAGGAATATTTGCGGGCGTAAATCTCTGGAATACCGCAAACTACCTTGAGAAATACAAGAATACCGAAAGTGAAGAAGATCTTAAGGAAGCCTTTAAGAATCTCTCGGAATACTTTAAATGGATGGGTTGGTTAAATCTCGTAAGCCTGATATTGATTGCCCTGTTTCTAATTCTCGCCATCCTACTCATAGGTTTCATCTGGTATATTGTTGGATTAATTATATCCACGTTGGGTTCATCTGGTGCTTAAGGAGGTTAGGTATAGATACTCAACCTTGAGCTTTGCCATTTTAACATCCATTAAAGCCTTTTTATACGAAATTTGCGCACTTCTATAGCCCAATTCTACCTGCTTAAAATCAATATAAGACATCCTACCCTTAATGTAAGCTTCCTTAGCAAGATTAAAAGCCTCCTCCATAGTTCTTAGGTTTTTCTCGTAAGCCTTTAGCGCCTCAAGGGCATACTCATAATCCCTTCTTGCCCTCTCTATATCCTCCTTCGCCTGATTTTCCAAAAACTCTATCCTCCTCTTCAAAGCCTCCGCCTGTATCTTGTACTTTTTGCTCTTAACGGATGGAGAAAATCCATCGAACAAAGTCCAATCAAGGGTCAGGCCCGCCACCCAGCTTCCCCCCCACTTATCCTCAAATCCGTAAGGTCTCTGAAAATTATAAGAAACAAAACCCACAAGGCTCGGTAAATACCCCTTTAACTCTTCCCTTGAAAGTTCCTCCAGGATCTTCACTTGTTTTCGCAAGTATTCTATATCGTACCTCCTTATTTCCCCCTCCTTTATTTCAAGGTCTTTCCCCTTCAGGCTATCCGCTAGGATTATCTCTACGGTATCTGGCAAATTTAAAATTAGGGCAAGCATTCTTATTGAGGATTTATAAGCGTTCTCCGCGTTTATTAAATTCGCCTTTGACATCTCGTAATCGCTCACCGCCCTGAGATAATCTATCCTGTTTGCCCTACCCTTCTTGTAAGCCTCATCCAAAAGCTCCATCCTCCTTTTTGAAAATTCCAAGTTTTCCCTCGCTATTTCCACCATATCCCTTGAAAGCAAGGCAAGGGTATAAGCCTGCCTTACGTTGAACTCGTACTGGGCCCTCTTTGATAAGAACTCGTAATATTTTGCCTGATATCCCTCCTTTTGTAAGGTATAACCCTTTTCCAACCTCATCCAAGTCCAAAGGGGCCTTGATAAGGTTAATCCAAGCTTATAGTTGTTATGCATGCTAAATGCTATATTTACCGTCTCCACCTCTATGGGAAACACTATCCCCTGTCCAGAACCGGGTGGTATTTCCTGAAATCCCCACTTTATAGGGACTAACTGTTGAAAATCTATCTGTAGGGAGTTATAGGTGTATCCGAATTGTAAGCTCAGCTTGGGCCAAAGGGATGTTCCAAATTCCTTTGCGATTTGTTGCGCATACAAAACATCCAAGCTATCCGCAATAAAGTTGGGGTTGTTTTTCAAAGCGATCTCAACCGCCTTTTCTTCCGAAAGCTCAATTGTAGCAATAAACCATATCATATTACCTCCACCTCCCTTAAAGCAAAAGCCTTAAATGGTTTCACTTTCCTTGAAAATTCCCCCAAAATTTCCTTCAGTTTTCCAACCTTGTCCCCTTCAACAAATATAAGAAAAAGGACGGAAAACCCCGGCCAAACCTCGTTATCCATAACTGGCTCACTTTCCCCACCCCTCCCCAAAACCTTAGGTATTAATGTATATCCCTCTATCCCTTTTTCCAACAACGACCTTTCAAATTCTTCCCTAAATGGTGCGGAACAAACTACCAAGAAAAGCATAAGGGAATTCTAAAGGTGAATTTGAACGATCGTTCAAAACGAAAAATTAAATACAACCTTATTATTCCCGCCTATGAAAAGGGTAATAATAATGGGTGCTGCGGGAAGGGACTTCCACAATTTTAACGTATTTTTTAGAAACAATCCGAATTATGAGGTAGTAGCCTTTACTGCGACCCAGATACCAGATATAGAGGGTAGGGTTTATCCACCCGAACTTGCAGGTCCAAATTACCCAAACGGGATACCCATATACCCCGAGGAAGACCTTGAAATGCTAATAAAGGAAAAGAATGTAGATCTTGTGGTTTTCGCATATTCGGACGTATCCCACGAATACGTTATGAACAGGGCATCAAGGGCATTGTCCGCCGGAGCATCCTTTATGCTCTTAGGTCCAAAGGATACCATGTTAAAATCCAACAAACCGATAATAGCGGTGGGGGCAATAAGGACGGGTTCCGGAAAGAGTCAAACCACAAGGAGGGTGTCGGATATATTGAAATCCTTGGGCAAAAAGGTAGCGGTTGTGAGGCACCCTATGCCTTACGGTGATCTGAGGAAACAGGTGGTCCAGAAGTTTGAAACTTACGAAGACCTTGAAAAATACAACGTTACCATTGAGGAAAGGGAGGAGTTTGAACCGCATCTTGATAGGGGGAACGTTGTATTTGCGGGGATTGATTATGAGAAGATATTAAGGGAAGCGGAAAGTATTGCGGATGTGATCCTTTGGGATGGGGGAAATAACGACTTTCCCTTATTTAAGCCCGACTTGTTTATAGTTGTGACGGATCCACATAGGGTGGGACATGAGCTTAGATATCACCCTGGTGAAACTAACCTTAGGATGGCGGACGTTATCGTGATAAACAAGATTGATACCGCAAGCCTGGAGAACATAAACACCCTTAGGAAAAACATATTCTCCGCAAATCCCGATGCTATCGTTATTGAAGCAGCATCCCCAATTTTCGTTGAAAACCACGAGTTAATCAGGGGTAAAAGTGTCCTATGCATAGAGGATGGTCCCACAACAACACACGGAGAGATGAAATTTGGCGCAGCGTACATAGCCGCCTTGAAATTTGGGGCTAAGAAGATAATAAAACCTTATGAGTACGCGGTAGGTAGCATAAAGAATGCTATGGAAACTTGGGGGGTGTATGAGGTTCTACCCGCGTTGGGCTATTCGGATAGACAAATAAAGGAACTTGAGGAGGTGATAAACTCTTCACCCGCGGAAATAATAATTAGTGCAACCCCCATAAACCTTTCAAGGGTTATTAAAACTAACAAGCCAATATTGAGGGTGAGGTACGAACTTCAAGAGATAGGGAAACCGACCTTGGAAGATGTGATAAGGGAGTTTATCTCTAGGGTTTCCCCTTCTTCCTAAGGTACCTAACCTCTATCTCCGAACCCTCAAACCTCAAGACCTCAAAACCATCAATTTCGGATATATCGTCAAAAACTTCCTGAACGGTAGAATTTGTTATAATTTCAAAGACCGCGTAATTTTTTCTGATCTCTTTTACGTTTACGCTCCTTACACCCCTAACCTTCCCCGAAATTTCCGCCTTTATGCTTTTCACCTTATTACCGGCATTGTAAACCTTAAGATATACAACCCTTGGGCTACCTTTCCAATTTTTCAGAATCTCATCTGAAAGTAGATTGGCGATTTCCTTTGCGGATTCAACTTTTGCTTTCATCTCGTCAAAGGGTAATTTCTTCGTCAAAACTTTTGAAGAGATTATGTTCCCAGTGGAAGATTCCACAACCTTTGCCCTTATCGCAACCTCATAAACCTTCTTACCCCTATAATCCTCTTCCGTTACTTTTGATGAACCTATGACGAACACTTCCGCCCCATTCCTCAAAGCTATCTCCTTTGCAAGATTTTCATCCCCCTCAAGGACCGCCTTCAGCTTATCCTTTTCCGTGTTCTTCTCTATGGTTTTAAAATCCACAACTGGAAAACCCAAACTTACAAACTGATCTTCTATTGTGCCCCTTATATCCTCATCTTCCAAAAGAACCGCTATCCTAGGCCTTCCCAAATACTCCACGAGGATCCCTATGGCTTTCAGGTCATCCTTTATATCCCCTATCTTAACTTTTGCGGATATCAGAACCCTATACAGGTCTCCTTCCTTCTTCTCCCTTAAAACTTTATATTCCGCAACGTACCCCTCGGCCTTTGAGTATATTCTGTCGCTTAATACCTCGTAGTTTTCAACCACCGTCTCAGAGGATATAAAGGTCCCAACCGCCTGTTCCACAGCCTTTCTTAAGGCGTCCTTTATAGCATGATCCCTCGCTATATCTTTCCTTCCCCCCTCAATTGATGAAACCCCCTCAACCATAACCTCCTTGATAGTTGTGTCGGAAGATAAAACAAAAACCAAAAGCATAAGTGTTGTATTTTAAAGGTGAAAACATCTATATAATTCACTTTATGAGAACTTTGAAAGTTGGAATTTTATTTTTGGTTGGGTGCATCTCCTTGACACCGTAAGGACCATTGCGGTTTTTGCCAAGAACGATATCTATTGTTGATTGGAAAAATCCGAGGTTGAGATAGGGAAACTGTTAGGTGCCCATCTCATTGCCTTTATTGAGGAAGTTGAAATACTTTTCAAAGGTGATCGTCTTTATAAACAAGCGATATCGCCTCATCTTTTAAAATCCCGGTTGGTTTACTGGTTTCATCTCTCACGATCAAACCTCCGTGTGAATCTTGGGTTTTTCGTGTTATACCAGCAAGTTTTAAAGTGAACTTGCAAGCCCCATATGTCCATAAACCAATCAATCCACTCTTTTCTCGGGAGTTCCCCTCCCCAAACAATTGAAATCCACCGCTTACAAAATGTGTGTGGCCATCAATGAAACCAGGCAACGTAAGACGACTCTTTAAGTCAAAAATTTTTGTGTGTTCTTTTTGGCGTATTTTTTAACTTCTGCGTTCGTACCAAAAGTCCAAATTTTCTCATTGATGAAAATTATATCCAGTTTTGGTATTTGAAAAAGGAGAATTTGTTGTGAAATTAAAAATGCAACCGCAAAATGGAACAACGCAAATTATTTTTTTGATAAAAACTTTATCAAGATTTTACTTTTGGTTTCCTCCAAAACAGCAATCGCAATATCAAAACTTGCAATACGATATGAAATGACAGTATTTGGCTTATAAGGGATTTGGACTTTTATCCAAAAGCCATCCTGTTTTTCAATAAATCTTTTCAAATTTTCCACGCTTATCACAAGAGCATCACCTTTATCAAGAATCCTAGTTGTTAGCAAATCTGGATCGGCATATATTATACCGAGACCTGAGATAATAAAAATAGTTGCTTCATCCCAGGTAACATTAACATCTCGACCGAGTTTATTTATCAATCTGATTTCCCCTTTGCCTGTAAAGTTTGTATTAAGTGAAAATTTTAAGCCCTCAACTTCAAAATCACCTCTCTTTTCTGATGTTCCTACATGCCCGGCGTTAAATCCAAGAGCCCTGACAAGCGCAACAAAAAGGAATTCCACCGCCCCTC
>Ga0079995_1055649_pt1 | contig 55418 bp, 56 predicted proteins | sample FaiFalFF_MnMetaG_2_FD_69198 | JGI IMG/M metagenome (GOLD analysis project Ga0079995, IMG submission 69198) | Freshwater microbial communities from Yellowstone National Park, Wyoming, USA - Fairy Falls C (FF_Mn_C) (SPADES assembly) (version 4) | ecosystem: Environmental > Aquatic > Freshwater >... | reverse complement strand
GAGGTGGGTGGTGTCGCTGCGGGAGTGGCAGGCCATCGTGGGGGGGGCGTTGGCCGCCTTCCTGGCCCTCCTCTTCCCCCCTGTCCCAACTCATGTCTGAACCTCAGGGGGGGTGGAAAGCCCCCGTGCTATGATAGTCGTGGCAACTTCCGGTGGGGGGTTTCTATGCACGTGGCCGAGTTCCTCTCGGTGACCGCCGCCATTGTTCCCGAGCGGGAGGCTATCGTCTTCGAAGGGCAGCGCTTCACCTTCGCCGAGCTCCAGGAGCGGGTGAACCGGTTGGCGTCGGCCCTGGCCGCCCTGGGGGTGGGCAGGGGGGACCGGGTGGCCACCATGCAGGTGAACTGCAACGCCCTGGTGGAGGCCCTGTTCGCCACCGCCAAACTGGACGGGGTGTTTGTCCCCCTCAACTTCCGCGCCAAAGGGGATGAGCTCACCTATATGGTGGGCCAGGCCGAGCCGAAGGTCCTCCTGGTAGGGCAACGGTACTATGACCTGGTCTCCTCCCTCCGCCCCCACCTGAAGGGGGTGGAGCACTGCATCGCCCTGGAGGGCCCCTATCAGGGGTGGCCCCTTTACAGCGCCCTGCTGGAGGGGGCGGAGCCCCAGGAGGTCTTCCCCCAGGGTCAGGACGAGGACGTGGTGGTGCTGATGTTCACGGCGGGCACCACGGGTGCCCCAAAGGGCGTCATGCTCACCCACCAGAGCTTCTCCTCCTATGTCCTCAACAACGTGGACCCCGCCGACCCTGAGGTAGTGGAGAAGACCCTTCTGACGGTGCCCCTCTACCACATCGCCGGGTTGCAGGCGGTGCTGGCGGCCGTGTATGGGGGGCGCACCCTCGTCGTTCAGCGTCAGTTCGAACCGGTGGAGTGGATGGCGTTGGTGCAAGGGGAGAGGGTGGAGCGGGCCATGGTGGTGCCCACCATGCTGAAGCAGGTGTTGGACCACCCCCTCTTCTCCTCCTATGACCTCTCCAGCCTCCGGGTGATCACCTACGGGGCAGCCCCCATGCCCCTGGAGGTGCTGAAGCGGGCCCTGCGGGCTTTCCCCCACGCCCGTTTCATCAACGCCTTCGGCCAGACGGAGACGGCGGCCACCATCACCATGCTGGCCCCCGAGGACCACGTCATCCCCCCCGGCCTCCCCCCGGAGGAGGAGGAGAGGCGTTTGAAGCGCCTCACCTCCATAGGCAAGCCCCTGCCCGACGTGGAGGTGCGCATCGTGGACGAGCAGGGGAACGAAGTGCCCCCCGGCGTGGTGGGGGAGATCGTCGCCCGGGGCCCCCGGCTGATGAAGGGGTACTGGAAGCAGGAGGAGGCCACCCGCCAGACCATCCGCGGGGGGTGGCTGTACACAGGGGACCTGGGCTATCGGGATGAAGAGGGGTATATCTACCTGGCCGGGCGGGCCAAGGACTTCATCAAGCGGGGAGGGGAGATGGTCTCCCCCGAGGAGGTGGAGCAGTGCCTGATGGCCCACCCGGCGGTGGACGAGGCGGCGGTGATCGGCGTCCCCGACGAGGAGTGGGGGGAGCGGGTCCGGGCCATTGTGGTGTTAAAGCAGGGGGCCCGGGCCACCGAGGAGGAGTTGATAGAGCACTGCCGTCAGCGGCTGGCCAGCTTTAAGAAGCCGGAGTCGGTGGTCTTCGTGGAGGAGCTCCCCCGCAACCCCCTGGGCAAGGTGCTGAAGCGGGTGTTGCGGGAGCAGTTCGGCCAGCCCATCACCCCGGGGAAGGCTACACCACCCTCCTAAGGGGGGTGCCCTGCAGCCAGGCCCGGAGGTTCTCCACCACCATCTCCAGGCCCTTTTCAACGGCCGCCGCCGTGAGGGCGCCGGTGTGGGGGGAGAGGACCACGTTCTCCAGGCGGCAGAGGGGGTGTGTGGGGGGGAGGGGCTCGACGCCGAAGACGTCCAGCCCCGCCCCGGCGATGCGCCCTTGGGCCAGCGCCTCCACCAGGGCCTCCTCGTCCACCACCGGGCCGCGGGCCGTGTTGACCAGGATGGCGGTGGGCTTCATCAGGGCCAGCAGGGGCCGGCCGATCAGGCCCCGCGTCTGGGGGGAGAGGGGGAGGTGGATGGACACGACATCGCTCTGCCGGAAAAGGTCCTCCAGGGAGAGGAACTCCACCCCCAGGGCCTGGGCCCTCTGGGGGGAAGGGTGAAAGGTCCACCCCACCACCCGCATCCCCAGCGCCTTCCCCAGGAGGGCCACCCTCGCCCCAATAGGCCCTAACCCCACGACCCCCAGCGTCTTCCCCGCCAGCTGGACCCGATACCGCCGCTCCCCCCAGCGTCCCTCCCGCACGAGACGGTCGTGCCCCACCACGCGGTTGGCCACCGCCAGGAGGAGGGCAAGGGTCAGCTCCGCGACGCTCTCGGCCGCATAGCCGGGGGTGTGGCTGACGGCGATGCCCAGGCGGCGACACGCCTCCAGGTCTACGTTGTCCACGCCGGTGCCGAAGACGGCGATGTGGCGGAGGCCGGGGCACGCCTCCAGGACAGGGGCGGTGAACCGGGTGGAGGCGCGGATGTTCACCACCACCTGGGCCCCCCGGAGGCGCTGGACCAGGGCCGGGGGGTCGGGGGGGAGGGTGTCGTGGACCTCCAGGTCGCCCAGGGCCTGGAGGGCCCCTTCCGCCGGAGAGCCCCTGAGGGCCGGCGGGGCATCGTCGGGGACCACGATCCGGAGCCTTACCGCTTCCATGCCACGATGATGTCCCGGGGTCCCCGGAGGGTGTGGACCGAGCAGTCGGAGAAGCCGGCCTCCTCCAGCCACCCCTGATACTCTTTGGCCGTGCGCTCCTCACCCCCCGTGGTGATCAGGTCGTGGAGGTTCAGGAGGGTGGGGAAAAGGGGGCCTGTGCGGTCCTCGTTCAACACCTTCTCGCATACAAGGATGGCGCCCCCCGGCGCCAGCACGGCGTAGCAGTTGCGCAGGACATGGAGGGCCTCCTGGGGCGAGAGGTCGTGGAGGACCCACCCCAGGGCGAGCACGTCGGCGCCCGTGGGCATGGTCTCCTTCCGGAAGAAGTCCCCCTCCACCACCGAGACCCTGTCGGCCACCCCGTGGGCTTCCACCGTCTCCCGCGCCACTGCCGCCACCAGGGGTTGTTCCAGGACGATGGCCCGCAGGTGGGGGTAGCGTTGGACGGCGGCGACGCACAAGACCCCGGAGCCACCCCCCACATCCAGGAGGAGGCGGTGGCGGGAGAAATCATAGGCCTCCACGATCTCCATAGCCGTGGGGAGGGTGAGGGTGATCCCCTGGACGAAGGCGCGGAGGCGCTGCGGGTCGGCGGCCAGGGCCTGGAAGAGGTCGAAGGTGGGGCCGAACACCTGCTTCATCCGGGGGGAGTTCTCCCGGATGGCGTCGGGGAGGTGTTCCCACAAACGCCAGTGGAGGCGGGCCATGTGCTCCACGGCCCCCCCCAGATAGGTGGGGCGGTCTTTGACCAGGTAGGCGTCGGCCTCGGGGGTGTTGGCGTAGCGGCCGTTCCCCAGGGTCAGCAGCCCCAGGGCCACCAAGGCGTTGAGGAGGCGCTCCAGGGCGCGGGGGTGCAGGCGCAGCCGGTAGGCAAGGACCTCGGCGCTGGCGGGGCCTTTGGCCAACTCGTCGAAGACCCCCACCTCCACCCCGGCGAAGATGGTCCGGGAGATCCAGAACCCCAGGAACATCTGCTGGATGCGGTCAGGGGGGGGACGGGGGGGGGTCACCGCCCCACCTCCCCCTCGCCCCGGGGGATAGCCCCCACCTCCCGGCGGAGGGCCTCCACCACCTCCTGAAGGGCCTGCTCCACCTCCTGGGAGGTCAGGGTGCGGTGGGGCGACTGGAAGGTGAGGCGGTAGGCCAGGGAGCGCTTGTCGGGGGGAACAGGGGGCCCCGAATAGACGTCGAAGAGGAGGCATCCCGCCACCAGGGGGTGGCGTCGGATGACCTCCTCCACCTTCCGGGCGGGGACCTCCTGCCCCACCACCAGGGCCAGGTCACGCCGGGCGCCGGGGTAGCGGGGCAGGGGGCGGAAGCGACGGGCCCGGGGGGGGCGGGCCCGGAGGATGGCCTCCACCCCCACCTCGAAGAAGGCGACCGGCTCCTTCCCCAGATCGAACCGCTCCGCGACGGCCGGGTGGACCTCCCCTAGCACCCCCAGGGGGATATCCCCAGCGGCCACCAGGGCGCACCGTCCGGTGAGGAAGAAGGGGTCGTGATGGGGGGTGAAGGTGGGGGAGATCCCCAGGGCCTCCAGGACCTCTTCCACCACCCCCTTGGCCTCGTAAAACCCCAGCACCCCCTCCTCCCGCAACCACGCCGTGGGGGAGCGGGGGCCTGTCAGGAGGCCTGCCACCCATTCCTCCTCCCTGGGGAGGTCTCCGGGGCGGGGGATGTATATCCGGCCCACCTCGAAGAGGCGCAGGGGCCCGTCCCCGTGGGGGCGGTTGGCGGCAGCCGTCTCCAGGAGGCTGGCCCGCAAGGTGGTCCGCAGGTACTCCCACCGGGGGCTCAGGGGGTTGGCGACCCGCAGGGCCTGGGCGGCCGGGACGCCCACCCTCTCCAGCGCCTCCCGGCTCACCAGGGAGTAGGTGATCACCTCCTGCATCCCACAGGCCACCAGCAGGTCCCGCACCTCCTCGGCGACCTCCCAGAGGGGGGAGGGCTGGTAGGGGGGGATGGGGGTGGAGAGGGTGGTGGTGGGCACGGTGTCGTACCCCAGGATGCGGATGACCTCCTCCACCAGGTCGTCTTCACAGGAGATGTCGCTGCGCCAGAAGGGGGGGGTAACCTCCAGGGCCTCCTCGGGAAGGGGGGCAACCCGGAAGCCCAGGGACTCCAGCACCTGACGGGCGCGGGGGAGGGGCACCTCCATCCCCAGCACCTGGCGCAGGCGGCGGGCCGTGAGGATAAGGGGTTTCTCCTCCCCCCCGTCGGACCGTATGTCCAGAATACCAGGGGCCGCCTTCCCCCCCGCCACCTGCAGGATGAGGCGGACCGCCCGGCGGAGGGCCACGGGGGGAAGGTGGGGGCGCAACCCCTTCTCGAAGCGCACCGACGCCTCGGTGCGCAGCTTCAGGGCCTGGGCGGTGCGACGGGTGTTCAAGGGGTCAAAGGCGGCCGCCTCCAGGAGGATGTTGACGGTCCTCTCCGACACCTCGCTGTTGGCGCCGCCCATCACGCCGGCCAGGCCTATGGGGCGCTGGGTATCGGCGATGACCAGCATGGGGGGGGTCAGGGGGCGCTCCTGCCCGTCCAGGGTCACCAGCACCTCCCCCGGGCGGGCCTGGCGGACGATAACGGCGCGCCCCTGGAGGGTGTCGTAGTCGAAGGCGTGGAGGGGCTGGCCGTATTCCAGCATCACGTAGTTGGTGACGTCCACCACGTTGTTGATGGGGCGCAACCCCCCCCGCCGGAGGCGTTCCTGCAGCCAGGGGGGCGAGGGCCCGACGCGCACCCCCCTGATAAGGGCCCCCGTGTAGCGGGGGCAGAGGGCTGGGTCCCACACCTCCCCCCGCACCAGCTCCTCGATGGGCTCCCCCTCGGTGGGGTAGGTGGTCTCCGGGAGGCGCACCCGCTGGCCCGTGAGGGCCCCCACCTCCCACGCCACCCCCAGCAGGGAGAGGGCATCGGGGCGGTTAGGGGTCACCTCTATTTCCAGGACCGTGTCCCCCAGGACCCCGGCGAGGGGGGCCCCCACGGGGGCGTCCTCGGGGAGCACCAGGATGCCGGTGTGGTCTTCCCCGAGCCCCAGCTCCGCCTCGGAGCAGATCATCCCCTCGGAGAGGACACCCCGGATGCGGGCGGGGCGGAGGGTCTCCAGGGTGCCGGTGCGGGGGCTAAAGAGGCGGGCGCCCACTTTGGCGAAGGCCACCTTCTGCCCCTCGGCCACGTTGGGGGCGCCGCAGACCACCGTCCACCGCTCACCCCCCAGGTCCACCTCGCACAGGCGGAGGCGATCGGCGTTGGGATGGGGCATCACCCTCCGGACGAGGCCGACGAAGACGTTCTCCCAGGCCCCCCCCACCTGCTCCATGCCGCTCACCTCCAGGCCCGCCATGGTGAGGCGGCGGGCCACCTCCTTGGGGGGGAGGGTGATGGGCACCAGCTCCCGTAGCCACGAGAGGGGGATGCGCATGCGCCGGGTCCGACTCCTTTGGGGGGTTCACAAGGGCTTATTATATCTCCCCTCGCCCCAGGGCAGCCATGACCTCCGCCAGGGTGGCGATCTTGCCCCCCTGGGCGCGCACCTCGGCCAGGGCCTTGTCGGCGTCGCCGGGGCGGAGGTCAACGCCCCTGCTGGCGTCGGCCAGGAGCCAGACGGAGAGGCCGTGGCGGAGGGCGTCCAGGGCGCTGTGGCGGACGCAGTAGTCGGTGGCCAGACCCCCCACCAGGAGGCGCTTCACCCCCAGGGAACGGAGGAGGGAGAGGAGGGGACGGCCCTCGGGGTCGACGCCGTCAAAGGCGGTGTAGCCCTCCTGCTCCGGGTCCATCCCCTTGGAGATGGTGATAGCGGTGGGGGGGAGGCGCAGGTCGGGGTGGAACTGGGCCCCCCACGTCCCCTGCACACAGTGGACGGGCCAGGCGCCCCCATAGGGTTGGAAGTGGCGTGTCTTAGGGGGATGCCAGTCCCGGGAGGCGAGAACGGGCATCCCCGCCTCCTGGCAGAGGGAGATGTACGTGTTCATCACCGGGACGACACGGTCCCCGAAAGGGACCGGCAGGGCTCCCCCCGGGCAGAAGTCGTTCTGCACGTCTACCACCAGCAGCGCCGTCTCCGCCATGCCCCACCTCCTTGGGCTCCCGTCCGGAGCGCTACGGGCGCTCACGTTCATTATAGGCCCCCCTGTCCCGGGGTGGTGGGCAGGCTACAATAGAGGCGTATGGGGGTCCGGGCCGTCCTCTTTGATATGTACAACACCCTTGTCCGTAACGACCCCTCCCTCTGGCTCATGACCTTTGCCGAGATCTGCCGGCGGCAGGGCCTGGGGGTGGACCCGGAGCACCTGTGGAGGGTGTGGAAGGCCATCGAGGGGGAGGAGCGGCGCCGTCGGGTCATCCCCTCCAACCCCGAGGCCTTCCCCCCCTTTAAGAGCTACCGCCGCATGTGGACGGAGTGCTTCCGGGAGGCGTTCCGGCAGCTGGGGCTGAGGGGGGACGAGGAGGCGGCGGCCGCCCTGTGTATAGAGGACCTGGGCAAGAGGGAGCCCTTCCCCGGGGCGCTGCCCCTCCTCTCCTCCCTGCGGGGCCGGGTGCGGGTAGGGGTGGTCTCCAACGCCGACGTGGCCTTCCTCTACCCCCTCCTGGCGCGCCTTGCCCTCCCCGTGGAGGCGGCGGTCTGCTCGGAGGAGGTCCGCGCCTACAAGCCCCACCCCCGCCCCTTCCTCGTCGTCCTCCGGTGGTTGGGGGTGTCGCCCGAGGAGGCCCTCTTCGTGGGCGACTCCCCGGAGGAGGATGTCCGGGGGGCCAAGGGGGTGGGCCTGCGCACCCTGTGGCTCAACAGGGATGGAAAGGCCCTTCCCCCCGGGGTGCCCGCCCCCGATGCCCAGGCCTCCTCCATAGAAGAGGTGGCGGCTTTCTGCGCCCGGGAGGTGCTATGACCACCCTCAGGCTAGACGAGCGGGGGTTGGTCCCCGCCATCATCCAGGACGCCGCGACAGGCCGGGTGCTGATGCTGGGGTGGATGAGCCCCGGGGCCCTGCAGCGGACCCTGGCAGGGGGCGAGGTGTGGCTGTACAGCCGCTCCCGCCACGACCTGTGGCACAAGGGGGAGACGTCGGGCACTTTTCTGAAGGTGCGCCGGGCGTGGGCCGACTGCGATGGGGATGCATTGCTCCTCCAGGTGGAGCCCACCGGCCCCCACGTCTGCCACACGGGCCGGCCGTCGTGTTTCTTCACCCCGGTGGAGGCCCTGCCCCCCTTCGAACGCCCCCCGGAGGGGTGCGGGGTCCTGGAGGACCTGTTCGCCACCATCCGGGACCGGCAGCAGGCGATGCCCGAGGGGAGCGGCACCGCCCGGCTGCTCCGGGAGGGGACGGCGCGCATCGCCCAGAAGGTCATCGAGGAGGCGGGGGAGACGGCCCTGGCGGCGGTGGGGGGGCAGAGGGATGCCCTCCTCCAGGAGGCGGCCGACCTCCTGTACCACTTGTGGGTCCTCCTGGCCGGCGCCGGCCTGACCCCCAACGACCTCTGGCGGACACTGCGGTCCCGTCAGCGCTAACCCAGGAGGGTACGCTATGAAGGCCATCCAGGTCGTCGCCCCGGGGCGCCTCCGCATGGTGGAGGTGCCTCCCCCCACCCCGGGCCCCGGGCAGGTGCTGGTGCGGATGGAGGCCCTCTCCATCTGCGGGACGGACATGCGCCGCTATCGCCACCCCCTCCCGGAGGGGTCCTACCCCTTGGCCCCCGGCATCCCCTGCCATGAGTGCGCCGGCACCGTTGTGGAGAGCCGGGCTGAGGGGTGGAGGGAAGGGCAACGGGTCATCGTCCTCCCCGCCCTGAACCTGAACGGGGGGGCGGAGTACGTGGTGGCCTCCCCTTCCGCCCTCGTCGCCCTCCCCCCGGAGGGGGATATAGGGGAGTGGCTCACCTGCCAGCCGTGGGGCACCGTCCTCTTCGCCCTGGAGCGGGTGGGGACGGTCCTGGGGAAGAGGGTGGTGGTCATCGGGCAGGGGGCTATCGGCCTCCTGTTCACCTACACCCTGCGGCGCCTGGGGGCCAGCCTGGTGGTGGCCGTAGACCTCCTGGAGGAGCGCCTCGCCGTGGCCCGCCGCCAGGGGGCCCATCTGACGGTCAACCCCCAGCGGCAGCCCCTCGCCCCCCTGGTGGCCGAGGCGACCGACGGACAGGGGGGGGACCTGGTGGTGGAGGCCGTCGGCTCTCCCGAGGCCATCGACATGGCCTTGCAGGTGGCCCGTCCCTATGGCACCGTCCTCCTCTTTGGGGTGCCGGAGGAGGACAGGGTGGCCGTCTCCTACTTTGAGGCGTTGCGCAAGCAGCTGCACCTGGTGGCCGCGGTGAGCGCCACCAGCGAGGACCCTGCGCGCCCCGTCCGGGTGGCGGTGGGGCTGCGCCGGCAGGGGTGGGCGGACCCGGCCTGGCTGATCACCCACCGCATGCCCTTCGATGAGGCCCCCCGCGCCTACGACCTGTACGCCCGGCGGGCCGAAGGGGTGGTGAAGGTGGTGCTCCAGGTATAGCCCATCACGGCGGGGAGAGGAGGGCCACCAGCCGGGGGAGGGCCACGGCCGCCGAGGCCCGGACCACCACGTCGCAGAGGTGGGTGAGGTGGGTCTCCTGGGGGTTGACCTCCACCAGGGCCCCCCCCTTGGTCTTCACCAGGTAGGGGAAGCCCGCCGCGGGGTACACGGTGCCCGAGGTGCCGATGAGGAGCATGCAGTCGCAGCGGGCGATCTCCGCGGAGCAGGCCTCCAGCCACTCCCGGGGGATGGGCTCCCCGAACATCACCCCATCCCCCTTGATCAGGCCCCCGCACATGGGGCAATAGGGGGGGATCTCGGTGAGGGGGAACTCCTTCCGGGGGACGCGGAGGCCGCAGGCGATGCAGCGGAGCATGGTGCGGTTGCCGTGGATCTCGATGAGGCGACGGCTCCCCGCCTCCCGGTGGAGGTTGTCCACGTTCTGGGTGATGGTGCAGCGCAGGACCCCCATCCGCTCCAGGTCTACCAGGGCCAGGTGGCCGGGGTTGGGCCTGGCCTGGGCGAGGGCCCGGAGGAGCTCGGCCCTTGGCCCCTCCTTTTCCCCCGCCAGCTGCTCCTCCCAATAGGCTTTGGGGTCCCGCAGGAAGCGCTGATAGCCGTCCATAGGGGGCTCGCCGTACTTGGTCCAGAGCCCCCCAGGGCCACGGAAGGTGGGGATGCCGCTCTCCTTGGACAGGCCCGCCCCCACCAGCGCCACCACGTACCGGGCCTGCCGGACAAGGCGCGCCGCCGCGATAAGGGCCTCTTCCCACCCCTGCACCGCCGACCTCCTGGGGGAAGTCCCCCTCCTAAATTATCAGGGGTCGGGGAGGAGGGCCCCTTTCTCCACCCGGAAGCGGCGGTGCCCGGGGACGGGCACATCGTCCCGGTGGGTGGAGGTCAGGAGGACCTGCTCCACCCCCTGGGCTCTCTCCAGGAGGAGGCGGCGGCGCCGGGCGTCCAGTTCGGAGAGGGCGTCGTCCAGGAGCAAGATGGGGGGCTCGTGGGTGACCTGCCGGATGTACTCCATCTCGGCCAGGCGGAGGGCCAAGGCCAGACAGCGGGCCTGGCCCCGGGAGGCGAAGGATGCCTCTTTCCCCTCCACCCGCAGGGCGATGTCGTCCCGATGGGGGCCGACAAGGGTCTGGCCCAGGGCCATCTCCCGCGGGCGCAGGGCCTCCATCCGACGGGCCAGGACGGCGGCCACGGCTTCGGGGGTAGGGGGTGTGGACGCCTCCCCGCCCCACCGGTACTCCACCTCCACCTCCTCTTCGCCGGCCAGGCGTCTGTAGGCATCGGCCACCGCCCGGGCGAGGGCCCTGAGGGCGGCCAGGCGGGCGGCGGTGATGCGCCCCCCCTCGGCACACACCTCCCTGTCCCAGTAGGCCAGCTGATGGGGGTCGGCCTGGGCCTTGAGGAGGCGGTTGCGCCGGGCCAGCAGGGGCTGATAGCGCTGCAGGGAGAGGAGGTAGCGGCGGTCGGTCAGGCAGAGGAGGACGTCCAGCCAGCGCCGGCGCGCCGCAGGGGGGCCGAGGACCATCCCGATGTCCTCCGCCTGGAAGAGGACCATGGGGGCCAGGCCCACCGCCTGGGTGGCGGGGCAGAGCACCCCGTTGACCCGGACCTGCTTGGAGAAGGAGGACCCCCCCGGGGCGGAGGGGCGGAGGAAGAGGTCGATGCGCACCCGGAGCTCCTCCCCACTCTGCCGCCGGAAGGTCCCCTCGACGCGCCCCCACCCTTCCCCCTGCTGGAGGGCGGAGAAGGAGATGAGCTCCTGCTCGGAGCGGGCCCGGGGGGACTTGGTGAGGGCCAGGAGGTAGGCGGCCTCCAGGAGGTTGGTCTTCCCCTGGGCATTGGCCCCCCAGAAGAAGGTCAACCCCTCGGAGAGGTCCACCTCCAGGGAGGGGAAGGTGCGGAAGTGGCGGAGGGACAGGTGGAGCAGACGCACCATTCCTCGCCCTTTGCCCCCGTGGCAGCGTAGCCCTTTCCGGGGATATGGTAAAGTATTGCCGCCATACCCCGCCGGCGCAGAGGGGGCGCGGTGGCCCCTGGGTGGACGGGAAGGGTGCTGGACCTGGTGGCGCCCGCGCGGTGCGTGGGGTGCGGGCGGGGGGGAAGTCTCTTCTGTCCGCGGTGTCTGGAGGGGAGCCCGCGCCTGGAGGAGCCCTTCTGCGTGCGGTGTGCCCATCCGTTGGGGAGCCCCTCCCTCCGGTGGTGCGGGCGGTGTTTGTACCTCCAGGCGTTGGATGGGGTCCGCTCCCCCTTCCTCCTGGAGGGGCCCGTCCGGCGGGCGGTGCACGCCCTGAAGTACCGCGGGGTGTGGGCTGTGGGGGAGGTGCTGGGGGAGGTGATGGCGCCGGTGGTCCCCTCCCTCCCTGTCCGTCCCCACGTGGTGGTCCCGGTGCCCCTGCACCCCCGGCGCCTGCGGGAGCGGGGGTATAACCAGGCCTCGGTGTTGGCCCGGGCGGTGGCGCGGGGGTGTGGGCTGCCTTTAGAGGAGGGGCTGTTGGTGCGGCGCCGCGCCGGGGTCCCCCTGGCCCGCCTCCCCTCGGCCGCCCGGCGACAGGAGGTGGTGCGAGACGCTTTCCTCTGCCCCTATGGGGGCCTCCATGGGGTGGCGGTGTTGCTGGTGGACGACGTGTGCACCAGTGGGGCGACGCTGGATGCCTGTGCTGTGGCGTTGAAAGGGGCGGGGGCCGGGCCGGTGTGGGGGCTCACCCTGGCCCGGGAACCCCTAGGGCCATGGGGGCGGGGATGAAGGGGTGGGGGGAGCACCCCCTGGCCCAGGGGGTCCTGGTGGGCCTCTTCCTCCTGGCCCTGGCGGGGGCGGTGGCGGTGGTGGTCCGGGTGGGCCGTCCCCCGGGGGTGGAGGTGGTCCTGCCCACCCCGACCCCCTTGCCTGCCCTCCATGTCCACGTGAGCGGGGCGGTCGCCAGGCCCGGCCGGTACATCCTCCCCCTGGGGGCGCGGGTGGCCGATGCCCTGGACGCCGCCGGCGGGGCGCTGCCAGGGGCGGACCTGGACCGCCTGAACCTGGCCCGCCCCCTGACCGACGGGGAAAGGGTCATCGTCCCCCTCGTGGGGACCCCCCTGACCGCCTCCCCAGGGGAGGGGCCGGCGGCCGCCCCGGAGGGGGAGCCCCTGGACCTGAACACCGCCAGTGTGCAGGCGCTGCAGGCCCTGCCAGGCATCGGCCCCATCCTGGCCCAGCGCATTGTGGACTACCGGACCCGCTTCGGACCCTTTACCAGGGTGGAGGACCTGCTGAAGGTGGAGGGCATCGGCCCCCGGACCCTGGAGCGCCTGCGCCCCTTCGTCACCGTGAGGTAGGGGAATGGCGTGGGCCCTGGCGTGGGGGGCGGTGGGGTGGACAGGGGGGCTGGTCTTGGGGTACCTGGGGCCCGTGCCCTGGGCGGCAGCCCTCCTGGTGGTGGGCGGGGCGCTGTCCCTCGGCCTGCTCCTCTTCCTCCTCCGCCGCCCGTGGACGCCGGCGTTGGTCCTGGGGGCCGCCGGCCTGGGCCTCCTGCGGATGGCCTTCTTTTCCCCTCCCCCCGGCCTCCCCCCCGGTTTTGCGGGGGCGGTGGTGGAGGGGGTGTTCACCGCCGGCCCGCCGGAGCAGATAGGGGGGATGTGGCGTTTCACGGCGACGGTGCACAGGGCCGCCGAGGGACCCCTCCGGGAGGGCCACCGGGTGCGGGTCCTCCTTACCACCCCACCCCACGGCGGCGAGGGCCGCTGGCCCCCTGTCCAGCGGGGTGACCGCCTGTACCTGACAGGGGCGCTCCGGCCCCTTCCGGAGGGGGGCGTGGGGGGCGCCCTGGCCCGGGAGGGCATCGTGGGGGTGCTCCGTCCCACCAGGGCGGCCCTGGTGGAGGCGGGGGGGAAGGGTCTCCTGGGGGGTATAGACCGCCTCCGCTGGCATCTGGCCCTGGCCCTGCGGCGCTCCCTCCCCCAGCCCGAGGCGGGGCTCGCCCAGGCCCTCCTGCTGGGGATCCGGGGCGACCTCCTCCCGGAGGAGTGGGAGGCCTTCCGGAGGGCGGGGACGGCCCACCTGCTGGCGGTCTCCGGCCTGCACGTGGCCCTCGTGCTGGGGCTCCTGGAGGCCCTCGTCATCCCCCTGGTGGGGCACCGGAGGTGGGGGAGGGCCATCCCCCTGGTGGGGGTGTGGGGCTACGCCCTCCTGGCGGGGATGGGCCCCCCGGTGGTGCGGGCGGCGCTGATGGGGAGCCTGGCGGCGCTGGCCCGCCTGCTGGGGCGGCCGGAGGCGCCCCTGGCGGCCCTGGCCGTCGCCGCCGGGGTGATGGCGGGGGTCTCGCCCTCTTTGCTGGGGCAGGCGTCTTTCCAGCTGAGCGTGGCGGGGATGGCTGGCCTGGCCGCCTTTGGGCCGCGCCTGCACGGTCTCCTCCGGAAGGTCAGCGGGCGGTGGGAGGAGGGAAGGCCGTGGCTCGGCGCCCTGACGGGCAGCCTCGCCTTCTCCATGGGGGCCTCCCTGGGAGCGGTCCCCCTGGCAGCTCTTACCTTTGAGCGGCTGCCCCTCCTGGGGGTGATAGGGACGGTCCTCTCCCTACCCTTCCTCTTGCCGGCCCTGGTCCTGAGCGGGGCCGCCGCCCTGGCGGGGGCGGCGTGGGAGCCCCTGGGAGGGGTGGTGGGGTGGCCCGCCTGGGCCGCCCTTGGGGCGGTCCGGCTCTTCAGCGTGTGGCTGGGGGGCGTCACCTGGGCTTCCCCCACCGTGCAGGGGGCAGGGGTGTGGGTGTGGGGCGTGTACGCCCTCCTGGGGCTCCTCTGGGGGTGGCCCTTCCTGCGGGAGACCATCCCCCGGTGGGTTGGGGGCCGTCCCCTCCCCTTCCCGTGGGCTTTCCCCCTCCTGGCGGGGGCGGCCGCCCTGGCCTGGGGGGCTGCCCTCCAGGTGCCGCCCCAGCGCCTGACCCTGGTGGCCTTCGCCGACGGCTCGTGGGTGCTGGTGGGCCCCCAGGGGCAGGCGGCGGTGGTGGCGGCGGGCCCCGACCCCCGTCCCCTCCTGCGCGCCTTGGGGAAGGGCCTCCCCTTCTGGGAGAGGAGGGTCGGCCTGCTGGTGGTCGCCACCCCCGCCGGCGTAGAGGCGGCCCGGGACGTGCTCCGCCGCTACAGGGCCGACGCGGTGGTGACCCCCTCGGGGGAAGAGATCGCGGGCGCCCTGCCCTTCCGGGAGGGTATCGCCGTCCACCTGGGGGGTGGGGTCTGGGTGATAGGGGAGGAGGGGGGGCGCACCCCCGCCTTCCGTGTGGTGTGGGGGCAGGTGGCGTGGGTGGTGGGGGGGTCGCCCTGGGGGGGAGGGGGGGAGACGGTGAGGGTGTACCGCGTCTGGGGGCCGGGAGGGCCCGTCGTGGTTGCCCGGGTGGCGGGGGAGGAGCACACCACACCCCCCGGGGGAGCGCTCTCCCTCACGGCCCAGCAGGGGCGCCTGTGGGTGTACACGGGGCCGGGGGTCCCCTAGAGGCGGCCGGAAGGGGTACCATAGAGGAGGGCCCTTACCCTACTCTTCTCAGGGGGGATGGGGTTCCATGCCCTGGCGGGTCGACGGCCGCGCCCCTGACGAGCTCCGTCCGGTGCGCATCACCCCGGGCTATCTCCTCTTCGCCGAGGGCTCCGCCCTCATAGAGATGGGGAACACCCGGGTGCTGTGCGCCGTCTCGGTGGAGGAGAGGGTGCCCTCCTTTTTGAAGGGGACGGGGAAGGGGTGGGTCACGGCGGAATACGGCATGCTCCCCCGCTCCACCCTGACCCGGACGCCCCGGGAGCGGGAGGGGGGGCGTGTGCACGAGATCCAGCGCCTGATCGGCCGTGCCCTCCGGGCGGCCGTCTCCCTGGAAGGGTTGGGGGAGCGGACCTTCCTTGTGGACTGCGATGTGCTCCAGGCCGATGGGGGGACGCGTACCGCCGCCATCACCGGGGGATATGTGGCCCTCTATCAGGCCCTCCTCAACCTGCTGAAGAGGAATGTGCTCCGCACCCTCCCCATCCGGGCGGCGGTGGCGGCGGTGAGCGTGGGGGTGGTGGAGGGGGAGGTCCTCCTGGACCTGTGCTACGAGGAGGACGCCCGCGCCCAGGTGGACTGCACCCTGGTGATGACCGAGAGGAAGGAGATCGTGGAGGTGCACTGCGCCACCGAGGGGGAGCCCTATCCCCCCGCCCTCCTGGGGCGCCTCCTGGCCGTGGGGGAGAAGGGGATAGAGCGGCTGCTGGAGGCGCAGGAAGGGGCTATCCGGTCCCTCCGCTAGGGGCCAGGGCGGTTTTGGCCTGGGCCACCAGGTGGGCGAAGGTGGCAGGGTCCCGCGCCGCCATGTCGGCCAGCACCTTCCGGTTCACGCGGATGCCGGCCTTGTGCAGGCCGTGGATGAAGCGGTTATAGGGAAGCCCCAGGGCCCGGGCGGCGGCCCCAATGCGGAGGATCCAGAGGCGACGGAGGTCCCCCTTGCGTTCCCGACGGTGCTGGTAGGCGTAGTCCCACGCGTGGATGAGGGACTCCCGCGCCCTCTTGTAGTGGCGGTGGCGCACCGAATAGTGGCCCTTGGTCTGGGCCAGGACCTTCTTGTGGCGGCGACGCTTGGTGACACCCCTTTTGACGCGGCTCATGGGGGGCTCCTTTAGGGGGCGCCGTAGGGGAGGAGGGCGGCCACCCGACGGGCATCGGCCGGGGCGACGGGGACCTGCCGGCTGTATGTGCGCTTTGCCCGGGCGGACTTGTTCCGGCGGAGGTGGTTGGCCATCTGCCGGCGGCGCAGGAGCTTGCCCCCTCCGGAGAAGGAAAAGCGTTTATAGGCGGCGCGGTGGGTCTTGAGCTTCGTCCTAGCCTTCCTGGGCACGGGCCACCTCTTTGGGGGGTTTGGGGTGGGCCTCCTTTTTGGGCAGGGGGGCAAGGAGGAGGGTCAGGAAACGCCCCTCCAGGGTGGGGGGTGTCTCCAACCTCCCCACGTCCTTCACCCGCTCCACCACGTTCTTCAACAGGAGGAGCCCCTGTTCCGGGCGCCCCAGCTCCCGGCCCCGGAACATCACCGTCAGCTTCACCTTATCGCCCTCTTCCAGGAACTCCCGGATACGGCGGAGTTTCGCCTGGAGGTCGTGCTCGGCGATACGGGGGCGCAAGCGGATCTCACTGATCTCGATCTCCTTTTGGGCCTTGCGGGCCTCCCGCTCCCGTTTGGCCTGCTGGTACCGGAACTTGCCGTAGTCCATGAGGCGGCAGACGGGGGGGACCGCCTGGGGGGCCACCTCCACCAGGTCGAGGCCCCGCCCCCGGGCCACCTCCAGGGCCTGGCGGATGGGCATGATGCCCAGCTGCTCGCCCGTTTCGCTGATGACCCGGACCTCCCGGACCCGGATTTGCTCGTTGACCCGGTGTTCCCTGGCGATGCTGCTCACCTCCTCCCCATGGGGCTGGCACCCAGTGTAGCAGAGGGGAGGGGCCTCCGTAAAGCCCCTCCTACCCCCCCCTTTAGGAGGGATACCCGGGGAGGAGGTAGGCGCAGGTGGGGTGGCCCATGGGGAGGCACGCCTCCCGGAGGGGTTCGGCCCCCAGGAGGGAGGCGATGATGGCCCTGTCCAGGGTGCAGAGGACGGGGTACCGCCTGGCCACGGCCCGGAAGGGGCAGTTGCCCAGACGGATGCGCACGCCGTTGGGGAGGGGCTCCAGGTGGGGTGCGAAGTGGTAACCCCGCAGGAGGCGGTGGAGGGTCTGCAGGCGCTCCAGGGGCGAGGTCAGGGGGGACAGGCCCTGGGCGAAGGGGGCCAGCAGGCGCTGGGCGATGCGGACCAGGAGGGCCTCCAGGGCAGGGGCGGCGTGGGTGTCGCCCTGCAGCTCCTCCACCAGCCACCCCAGCAGGTCCTGGTAGGCTTTGGGGAGGGCCTCCTGCCCCCGCTCGGTCAGGTAGTACAGGTGCTCGGGGCGGCCCCTCTTCTGCCGGCCCAGGCGGTAGGCCACCAGCCCGTCCCTTTGCAGGATGTCCAGGTGGCGGCGCACCGTCGGCGCCGCCAGCCCCACCCCGCGGGCCAGGTCGGCCACCGTCGCCTGCCCCCGGTACAGGAGCACCTCTAGGAGGAGCCGGCGGCTCTCTTCCATCCCCCTCCCCCCAGGGCCCGCACCCCCAGTATACCACCTCCCCCCGACCGGACAAGCGGTAAAGGCTTTTTTATGAAAAAAGTGTGAAAATGCTTGACACCCCCCTGGGGTCTGGTGTAGGGTGGGGGGCAGGAGGGACGTACGTGAGCCAGAGGAAGGTGTCCCCTCAGGGGGTGGCGGTGGTGGTGGCCGAGGGGCGGTGCCGCCACAAGTGGGTCCTGGAGACCCCCAACGGCCCCACCTCCCGGGGCGTCTGCCGCCTCTGCGGGGAGGTGCGGGAGTTCCGCAACTACCTCACCTCCTCCCTCTGGGAGGGAACGTCGATAGCCCAGGGATCCCCCTTCGGCGAAGGGTTCCGCCCGGTGGACCACCCGGAAGGTGACGTCCCCGGAGGAGAAGGGGAGATAGCCCCCTTCCCCCGCGGCTAGTCCTCAGGGCGACGGAGCACTTTCCCCGCCCGTGCCCCCGTGTACTCCCCGTTGCGCACCACCGGGACCCCGTTGACGATGACGTGGGGGATGCCCTGGGGGTAGCGGTGGGGCTCCTGGAAGGTGGCGGTGTCGGCCACCCCTTTGGGGTCGAAGCAGACCAGGTCGGCCCAGCAGCCGGGGGCGATGCGCCCCCGGTGGGTGAGCCCGAGGCGCCCGGCCGGGAGGGATGTCATCTTGCGCACCGCCTCGGGGAGCCCCACGACCCGCCGCTCCCGCCCGTAGCGGGCGAGGAAACGGGGGAAGCACCCGTAGCTCCGCGGGTGAGGCTTCCCTTCGGAAAGGGGGCCCGTGTCCCGGAGGGAGGAGCCGTCGCTCCCCACCGCCACCCACGGGTGGGCGGCGATCCGCTCCACATCCTCCTCCACCATCTGGTGCACCACCACGAAGGCCTCCCCCTCCTGATAGAGGCGGAGGGTCGCCTCCACGGGGTCCACCCCCCACTGGTCGGCGATCCGGGCGATGGAGAGGCCCTCCAGGTCCCGCCGCTGGGGATGGTAGGCGATCACCACCCGCTCCGCCCCGCCCCGGCGGGCGTAGTTGTCGGCCACGGCGGCGCGGAGCCGGGCCTGGAAGGCGGTGTCCCGGAGGTTCTCCAGGAGGGCCTTCCTCCCCCCCACCTGGGCCCAGCGGGGGAAGGCGGCGGCCGCCAGGTAGGTGCTCCCCGCCGTGTACGGGTACTGGTCGCCGGCCACGTCCACCCCCTCGGCCCGGGCCCTCTCCAGGCGCTCCAGAAGCCTCTCGGCCTTCCCCCAGGTGGACGGCCCCATGCACTTGAGGTGGGAGACCTGGACCCGCACCCCCGTCATCCGCCCGATCTCGACCGCCTCCTGGAGGGCGCTGAAGAGGCCCACGCTGTAGTCCCCCTCGTCCCGGATGTGGGTGGAGTAGAGCCTCCCCCGTTTGGCCGCCTCCCGGGCCAGCTCCATCACCTCTTCGGTGCGGGCGTAGCTCCCGGGGGCGTAGAAGAGGCCGGTGGAGAAGCCCAGGGCCCCCGCCTCCAGGGCCTCGGCCACCAGCCCCCGCATCCTCTCCATCTCCTCGGGGGTGGGGGCCCGGTCGGCCCACCCCAGCACCGCCAGGCGCACCGACCCGTGCCCCACCTGGCACGCCACGTTCAGAGGGGGGCGCGCCCGCTCCAGCCGCTCCATGTACTCGGCAAAGGTGGTCCACTCCGCCTCCAGGGAGACCCCGTAGGTGGCCACCCGGTCCCTCAGGACCTGGCGCGCCTCCCCCAGGAGGGGGGCCCCCATGCTCATGCCGCAGTTCCCCACCACCTCGGTGGTGACCCCCTGGCGCACCTTGCTCTGGGCATCGGGGTCGATGAGGAAGGAGAGGTCGCTGTGGGTGTGCAGGTCGATGAAGCCGGGGGCCACCGCCAGCCCGGAGGCGTCTATCGTGTCCCGGGCCGTCCCCTCCAGACGGCCGATGGCCACAATCCGCCCCTCGGCGACGGCGATGTCGGCCTGATAGGGGGGGGCGCCGGTCCCGTCGTAGACCGTCCCCTGCCGGATGAGGAGGTCATAGGGCATGGCCGCCTCCTGGACGGGTCTGCCCTCATCCTACAGGGGGCGCCCTCCCCCGCACAAGGGGTCCGGGCACACAGGAAGGAGGGCCGCCTGGTGGCAACCCTCCTCAGGGGAATGCCCGACCGGGGGAGAGGGCTAGCGGACGCGCGCCGTGTTCAGGCTGCCGTCGTTGATGGGCTCGTTGATGTAGACGTCCCCGTTGCGGATCTTCAGGTTGAAGCCACAGCCGGGGTTGGTGCACACCCACGCCTTGTAGTGGATGGGAGCCCCCTGGCTCCCGAAGTCGGAAAGGGGCACCAGCACACCATGCTCGCACTTGAGACACTGGGGGAAAGCCATGTCCACTGACGCCTCCTCCACCACTGCGGTTTGTGAAAAGCATCGCCTATACTATAGCACACCCCCTTGCCCCTGACAAGGGGTCCCTGCTAGCCTGGGGACAAGGTGGTCTCCCCTCTCCTCACCCTGGTGGAGCGCATGCGGGCGGGGGACCCCCGCGCCCTGGCCCGCCTCCTCTCCCTCGCCGAGCAGGGGGGGGCGGCGACGGCGGCCGTTATGGAGGCGGTCCACCCCTATGCGGGGAGGGCGTACGTGGTGGGGGTCACGGGGCCCCCCGGGGCGGGCAAGTCCACCCTGGTGGACCGGCTGGTGGCCCTGGCCCGGGCCCAGGGGCAGGGGGTGGGGGTCCTGGCCGTCGACCCCACCAGCCCCTTTACCGGCGGGGCCGTCCTGGGGGACCGCATCCGCATGCAGGGCCACGTCACCGACCCCGGCGTCTTCATCCGCAGCATGGCCACCCGGGGAGGGGTCGGGGGCCTCTCCCCCATGGCCCGCGCCGCCGTCAAGGTCATGGACGCCGCGGGCAAGGACCTGGTCCTGGTGGAGACGGTGGGGGTGGGCCAGGGGGAGGTGGAGGTGATAGCCGTGGCCGACACGGTGGTGGTGGTGCTCACCCCCGAGGCGGGCGACGCCGTGCAGACCCTGAAGGCGGGCCTCCTGGAGGTGGCGGACATCTTCGTGGTGAACAAAGCCGACCGGGAGGGGGCGGGACGCCTGGCCAGCTATCTGAAGGCCATGCTCACCCTGGGTGGCCCCCCTCGGGGCTGGACACCCCCCATCCTCCTCACCCAGGCCCAGACGGGCGAGGGCGTCCCGGCCCTCCTGGAGGCCATCGCCCGCCACCGCCAGGAGCAGGAGGCCTCCGGCCGCCTGGGGGAGCGCCGCCGGGAGCGGGAGCGGCGGGCCTTCCTGAAGGCCCTGGAGGAGGGCCTCCTCCGCGTGGTCCACGAGATGCTCCGGCGGGATGGGCCCCTGGCCCAGGCCCTGGCCAGGGTGGAAAGGGGGGAGCAGGACGCCTATGCCGCCGCCCTCCGCCTCCTGGAGGGGGGACACCTGTTCCCGGCGTGGCGCCCCCCGCCGGAGGAGGGCCCCCGTGTCCCCCACCCCTGACCGCCCCACCATCCTGGGCCTGGACCCCTCCGCCGGCGCCAGCCCCTGGGCGTGGGCCCTCCTGGACGACGCCCGCGCCCTGGTGGGGGCGGGGGGGGTGGCGGGGCGAGGGGAGGCGGTGGCCCTGGCCCTCCACCTCCGGCCGGCCCTCGTGGCGGTGGACGCCCCCCTGTCCTTCCCCCTGGGGATGGACTGCCTGGAGCCCTCCTGTGGGTGCCGGCCCGCCGTCCCTGCCCCCGGCCGGGCCTGCGAGCGGGAGGTGGTCCGTCGGGGCCTCGGCCTCTTCTTCACCACCCCCCGCTCCATCATCAAGCCCATGGTGTACCAGGGGGTCCTCCTCCGCCGCTCCCTGGAGGCCCATGGGGTGCCCGTCATTGAGGTCTACCCGGCCGCCATGCGCCGCCTCCTCCTGGGGCGCCGCCCGCCCAGGAAGGGGGCTCGGGAGGGGCAACGCCGCCTGCGGGAGGCCCTCGCCCCCCTCGTCCCCCACCTGGAGCGCCTCCCCGAGGCCCTGGGGCACCACGGCCTGGACGCCCTCCTGGCGGCGCTGGTGGGGTGGATGGCGGGGCACGGGCTGGCCGAGGCCCTGGGGTGGCCCGAGGAGGGTCTCCTCTTCCTCCCCCAGGGGGACGCCCTGTCCCGCCTCACGGCGGAATATACTGAAGGACGGGGGGGCGGTAGCTCAGCGGGAGAGCGCCTGCTTTGCACGCAGGGGGTCAGGGGTTCGAATCCCCTCCGCTCCACCACCGGAGGTGTAGGATGAGCCCCCTGGACGCCTCCCGCTTCCGCCTCCCGGAAGACCTGCCCCTTTACCGCTGGTTTGAAGAGGGAAGCCCCACCATCCAGCGGATGGTCATCGCCCGGGATGTGCTGGCCCGCTTCCGGGAGGGGTAGGGGATGCGCCTTGCGGTCCTAGGGGTGGGCCCCATCGGGACGGGGCTGGCCAGTATGGCCCTGGCCCGGGGGGCGGAGGTCTGCCTCTGGTCCCGCCGTCCGGAGAGCCGGGAGCGGGCCCGGGGGGATGTGGAGGCCCTCCTCCCCAGGCTGGCCCGCCGCGGGCTCCTCACCGGGCCCCCCGAGGGGGCCTTGACCCGTCTGCGGGTGGCCCCAACCCTGGCCGAGGCGGTGCAGGGGGCGGAGTGGGTGGTGGAGTCGGTGGTGGAGGACCTGGAGGTGAAGCACGCCCTCCTCCGCGAGGTGGAGGCCTATCTTCCCCCTCACGCCCTCCTCACCTCCACCGCCTCCTGGCTGCCCGCAGGCGCCATCGCCCAGCCCCTCCGCCACAAGGCCCGCTTCCTCACCACCCACCCCGCCAACCCCCCCTGGTTCCTGACGGTCGTCGAGGTGGTCCCGACACCGGACACCGCCCCGGAGGCCGTGACGCAGGCGGTCCGCTCCCTGGAGGCCATTGGGTCCCGGCCGGTGGTGCTGCGGCGGGACTACCCGGGCTACGTGGCCAACCGGCTCCTCTTCTCCTGGATCCAATGGGGGCTGGCGGCCGTGGCGGCGGGTCAGAGCCCCCGCGCCGTGGACGCCGCCCAACGCTTCCGCCTCGGCCTCCCCAGGGGCCCTTGTGAGGTGGCGGATTTCCTGCGCATGGACCTGGTGTACCGGGTCCTCCGGGTGGCCGAGGCGTGGGGGTGGGAGACGCCGCCCCCGGCCAAGGCCCTTCTGGAGCGGCTGCTGGGGGAGGGACGCCTGGGACCCGAGGCGGGCCGGGGGCTGTACGACTACCCGGAGAGGCGCTGGCGCCCCCAGGACCTGTCCCCGGGGGAGGCGGAGGGGGTGGACCCCATCCCCCTCTTCTCCCCCGCCCTCCGGGAGGCGGGCCGGCTCCTCCGGGAGGGCGTGGTGGACCCCGAGGGCCTGGACGCCATCGGCACGGGGTTTGTGGGGTGGCACCGTAGCCCCCGGGCCCTGGCCCGGGAGATAGGACGGGCCGCCCTGGCGCGGGCCCTGGGGGGGGAGGACGGCGACCTGGACGCCCTGTTTGTCCCCTACTGACAGGGGGAGGAGGCGACCTATGGGAGGTCCCCTGGAGGGCATCCGGGTGGTGGACTTCTCCCACTGGGCGGTGGGCCCCTTCTGCGGCATGCTCCTGGGGGCGACGGTGGTGAAGGTGGACCCGCCCGAAGGGGACGGGCTGGCCACCGTGCCCCCTGCCCAGCGGGGCGCCGGCACCCCCTACCCGGCGGTGAACCCCTACAAGGACAACCTCCGCCTGGACCTCAAAAGCCCCGACGGCCTCCGGCACGCCTTCGCCCTGATCCGGGAGGCCCTCCTCCGGGGAGGGGCGGCCTGCGGGGGCGCGCCGGGATAGCCCCCCTTTACTTTCCCCTGACCCCTCCGCTATGATAAAAGCCGCCGGGGCCTGTGCAGGCCTCTCTTTCCTTTGACCGCTTTCCCACCGGTCTGCTGACAAGGCGTGGTGGACCACCGGGGGTGGAGATGACGCAGCGGCCTATCTACCTGACGGAGGAGGGGATAAGGAAGTACCGGGAGGAGCTGGAGTTCCTCCGCACCGTCCGGCGGCGCGAGGTGGCGGAGGCCCTCCGCCGCGCCGCCGAGGTGGGGGGGACGGTGGACAACGCCGAGTACGAGGCCGCGAAGCGGGAGCAGGCGCAGGTGGAGGGGCGCATCCTGGAGCTGGAGAACCTGTTGAAGACGGCCACGGTGATCGCCCCCGGCCAGGGCGGCGGGGTGGTGCGGCTGGGCTCCATTGTGGTGGTGGAGGACCAGAAGGGGCGCCGCTTCACCTACCAGATCGTGGGGAGCGCCGAGGCGGAGCCCGCCAAGGGGAAGATCTCCAACGAGTCCCCCATCGGGCAGGCCCTCCTGGGCCTCCGCCCCGGCGATACGGCCAACGTCCGCACCCCCGGCGGGGTGGTCCGCCTCCAGGTCCTTGAGGTGCGGTGAGCATGCCCCCCCGGGGTGAAGACCTCCTCCGGGCCCGCCTGGGGAAGCTGGAGCGCCTCCGGTCCCGGGGCATAGACCCGTACCCACCCCGCTTCCACCGCACCCATACCGCTCAGGAGGCCCTCGCCCTCTTCCGGGAGGGGGAGGCGCTCCACGGGGCGGGGTGGCGCACCCAGCCCGTGCGGGTCGCCGGACGGGTCACCGCCCTCCGGGGGATGGGGAAGGCGGCCTTCCTGGACATCAAGGACGGCACGGGGCGCCTCCAGGTCCACCTCCGGCAGGACGTCCTGGGGGATGCCTACAGCCTGGTCCGGGACCTGGACCTGGGGGACTTCCTGGGGGCGGCGGGCCCCCTCTTCCGCACCCGCGCCGGGGAGGTCACCCTGGAGGCCCACGAGGTGGTCCTCCTGGGCAAGGCGCTGCGTCCCCCCCCCGAGAAGTGGCACGGCCTTAAGGACCCGGAGGTCCGCGCCCGCCAGCCCTACCTGGCGTGGATGGCCGACGACGCCGCCCGCCAGGGGCTTGTCCTGCGCCACCGGGTGGTGCAGGCCATCCGCCGCTTCCTGGACGGGAAGGGCTTTGTGGAGGTGGAGACCCCCATCCTCCTCCCCGTGGCGGCGGGGGCCTTCGCCCGCCCCTTTGTGACCCTCCACCACGCCCTTGACCGGCGTCTTTACCTGCGCATCGCCACCGAGCTCCACCTGAAGCGGTGCCTGGTGGGGGGCCTGGAAAAGGTCTACGAGATCGGGCGCGTCTTCCGGAACGAGGGGGTAGACGCCCGCCACAACCCCGAGTTCACCACCCTGGAGTGCTACCAGGCCTACGCCGACTACCACGCCATGATGGCCCTGCTGGAGGAGATGGTCTTTACGGTGGTCCGGGAGGTGCTGGGCTCCCCCCGGGTCCGGTGGCGGGACGGGGAGATTGACTTCACCCCCCCCTGGCCCCGCATCCCCCTCCGGGAGGCGGTGCGGGAACGCGCCGGCATTGACCTGGACGCCCTCCCCGACCCCCAGGGCCTGGGGGAGGCGATGCGCCGCCTGGGCCTCCCGGTGGACCCCCGGGCGTCGTGGGGGAAGCTGGTGGACAAACTGCTGGGGGAGAAGGTGGAGCCCACCCTGGCGCAGCCCACCTTCCTGGTGGACTACCCGGTGGAGATGTCCCCCCTGGCCAAGCGCAAGCCCGACGACCCCCGCTACGTGGAGCGGTTCGAGGCCTTCGCCGGGGGGATGGAGATCGCCAACGCCTTTACGGAGCTGAACGACCCCCTGGACCAGCGCCGGCGCCTGGAGGAGCAGGAGGCCCTCCGCCGTCAGTACGGCGACGAGGAGTTTGAGCGGCTGGACGAGGACTTCCTGACGGCCCTGGAGTACGGCATGCCCCCCGCCGGGGGCCTGGGGGTGGGGGTTGACCGCCTGGTGATGCTGTTGACCAACGCCCCCTCCATCCGCGACGTCATCCCCTTCCCCCACCTCTCCTGGTCCCAGGAGGAGGTGCTGCGGGAGGTGGACCGCCGGGTGGAGGAGCAGGCCCGCCTCCTCGCCTCCCGGGGACAGGCCCTGACGCCCCAGGCCCTCCTGGAGGGGGTGAAGGCCGCCCTCCCCGAAGAGGTCCGCTCCCGCCTCACCGAGCCGGAGGTGCGCAAGCGGGTGGAGGTCTTCCTGGCCCGCACCTCTGAGGGTGTTTGAGAAAGGTAGGGGTAGGCCCCCGTGCCTGCCCTGGGCAACCACGGGGGGTTGCCCCTACAGGGTTATCCCCCGCCCCCCTTTTCCAACACCCTCCGCGCCTCTTGACAGACACCGTGCCCCTCCTCTATGCTGGAGGGCGAGCGGGCGGAAGTAGTTCAGGGGTAGAACGCCTCCTTGCCAAGGAGGAGGTCGGGGGTTCAAAGCCCCTCTTCCGCTCCATATAAGGCCCTCACCTCCTTTCCCCCTCTCCCCGGAGGGAGAGGGGGAAAGGGTTTTCTCGGGGGACGCCGCCTTACCGGAGGGGCGTGGGGGGGAGGGCGTAGAAGCGGCGCTGGCAGTAGAGGAGGGGGCGCCGGTCGGGGGAGACCTCGATGGCCTCCACCTGCCCCAGGAAGAGGGTGTGGTCCCCCGCCTCCCACGTCCCGACGACGCGGCAGTCCATGAAGGCCATGGCCCCCACCACCTTGGGGGTGCCCGAGGGGGCCAAGGCCCAGGAGACGGGGGGAGGGGGGGTCCTCTCCCGGGGGTCCCGGGCATAATACAGGGCCGCCTCGGCCTGCTCCTCCGCCAGGAAGTTGATGCCGTAGCGCCCCCGCTGCCGGATGTAGCGGTGGGTGTGCCTCCCGTGCCCCACGGAGACCACCACCAGGGGGGGCTCCAGGGAGACGGAGGTGAGGGAGTTGGCCGTCATGCCGTGGGGCCTCCCGTCCTCCTCCAGGCTGCTGACGATGGCCACCCCCGTGGGGAACCGCCCCCACGCCTGGCGGAAGAGGTCCTGCAGGGCGGCGCCCTCGGCCATGCCCTCACCCCCCTTGTCCCCCTCTCCCTGGGGGGAGAGGGGGCATTCCCAGGATACCCCGCCGGGCGGGCCTTTACCAGATCTTTACCGGTCCTTCCCCGGACCTTTACCCTTTCCGTCTTGATCCTTTACCGGCGCCCCCCCTACCCTGGGGGTGAGATCTCAAGAGGAGGAGGGAGACAGCCATGAGGTTCAACCCCAAAGCCCTGGCCCTGGCGCTGGCCGCCGCCCTCACCGCGAGCACGGTGGCCATCTACGCCGCGGCGATGGGTCACGAGGCTCCACCAGACGTGGGTGCCACGGACGACATAGCCGTCGGCTCCCCTGTGCCTAAGGTTCGGATCAGGTGGGAGGGGATCCAGGCCCTCGGTACGCCGCCGCGCATAAGGATCACACAGGCCCGGGTGACTTTCCTGGATGCTGGCAACAACCCGACCCCCCTGCCATCATCTGGCAACTGGAGGGTTTACGTTGTGACAAGGGATGATACGAGCTCGGCCGCCGAGACGCGGTGTGGGTTTGCGAACCTGTCGGGAGGAGGGGCCACCACCACAGTGGTGACCCTTGACAAGCAGGCTGACTGCACCACCGGTGCCTCCCCGCACGGCACCTCGGCGCGTGGGCTGACCCGCGTCCAGGTGGCCATCGTCCCTCAGCCGTAAGGACTGCATAAAGGGGGTCGGCCATGCAGGGGCACGGGCATAGGACGCCGCCCGGTGCCCCTGCGGGGCGGGCCCTCGCCTGCCCCCGGTGTGGGGCGCGGCTGCGTATCGTCCGCAGGCGGGTGGTCCGGCGGGCGGCGGCGCCGCCGCCGCCCCCCGCCCCCTCCCCGGCGGCGGGGCGACGCCCCAACGGGGGCGTGTGGTGGGGCGCCCTGGCCCTGCTGGCCCTGGCCCTGGTGGTGGGGGAGGTGTTCGCCGCCGCCCTCCCGGGCCCCCCACCCCAGGGGGAGCCGGCCCCGGCCGTCACCTACAGCGTGCACAGGGGCGACGTGGCCGCCTCGGTGCTGGCGGGGGTCGGCGCCTCCCTCGTGGTGAACGCCCCGGGGCAGGTGACGGCCGTGGTCCTCCGGGGCCAGAAGGCGGCCACCGACGGCCCCGTCTGGGCCGAGGTGACCCTGAGGGACACGAGGGGCGCTCCCCTGGCCACGGGGCGCGCGCCCCTGCCCCCCGAGGGCGGCCCCTTCGCCGCCACCGTGGGCCTGGAGCCGGCCACGACGCCCCTGGGCCAGGTCGCCCTGGTGGAGGCGGTGTACAGGAGGTGATGGGATGCGGCTCCTCCTCTTCCTGGCCCTCCTGACGGCGGGGGTCTTCGCCTCCCCCGCCTACAGCGCCGCCCTGGCCTCTATCGTCCCCCGCGTGGGGGGGACGGCGGACCTCTCCGTCTCCTCCCCTACCGGTACCTGGACGGTGGTGGAGGCCCGCCCCGCCGCTTTCCACCCCTTCCCCCCCCACGGCCGGGTGACGCACTACAAGGTCACCTGGACCCCGGGGGCCACGGGCGCATACCGGGTGGACCTGGTCCTGGTGAACGCCACGGGGGCGGAGCTGGGGAGAGGGACGATAACGGTGACGGCGACAACGACGGCCCTTCGCACCGACACCCTTGCCATAAGCCCGCCCGCCCCCATCGCCGGGATCGCTGAAGTCCACGTGGCCATCGTGAGGCAGTAGGAGGGGGCATGGTGGGGCTTCGGTGGCTTCCCCTGGCGGCGGCGGGCCTGGTGGTGGCCCTGGCCCTGGCGCCCATCCGCGCCGCCTCCTCCCCCGTGATCGGCCACCCCATCCTGGGCAGCGGCCCCGACTCCACGTTCGCCTTCCAGGCGGAATGGGCGGGGGACGGCATATCCCGCGTCAACTCCGCCTCGTTCTCTTTCAGCGGGGAGAACGTGACCGGGGTGGTGGTGCATCTCACCGTCTTCACTCCCCCCTTACGCTGTTGGGTCGACGCCACCGTCTCCGTCACCCTCTTAGGCGCCGGGGGGGGCACGCTGGCGTCGGGGACATGGTCAGTGATAATGCGCTTATCAGGCAGCGTGAGTGTCCCCGTGTCTCCCAGTGTGTACTACCATCGGATTGCCACTGTTCGGGTGTATGCAGAAGGGTGGACGCTCTGCTGGGAGCCACCTCAGGAGCCACCTGGTCCGTTCTAACAGTGTAGGGTGTGGCGCTATGGTGAGAAGGGTGATAGTGGCGGTGGCGGCGGTGGCGCTGGTCCTGGCGCCTATCTACGCCGCCGCCATCGCCGGGGATGCCAACCCCGTGGGGGGGGGCGATGACACCGTCCCCCGCTGTCAGGTGCGCTCCTACACGGCCCGCGACAGCACGGGGGGTACTACCCAGCAGAATATCGGCTCCGTCGTTGCAACGGTGCGGTGCTCCCACAAAGGCGATTACATGCTTAGGGTCACGGTTGCCTCGGGGTCTAGCTCGAGGATCGGCTCCGCCTCTATTTTCGGGTATAACCCCCCTGGTGATGTAACTGTCACTATATCCTTGCCTTCAGCCGTCACTATTTCAGCAAACAGATATACGGTGACTTTCGAGATATTCAAAATAGTAGCGATTGGTTGGTAAGTGATGTATCATAAAGGGAGGTGGTGGGATAAGGGGGTGAGGGATGGGGAGGCTGGTCCTGTGGGCGGTCGTCGGGGTGGTGATGGCTGTGGTGGGGTATAGCGCCCTGGCGGCGTCCCGGGCGCGGGAGGGGGGACCCCCTCCCGCGCCCTCCCCCGAGGCCCCCTCCCCGTGCCGGGTGGTCTCCTATGACCTGGCCTCCAACGGGCGGACGGTGCAGGCGGTGGTGGTGTGCAGGGCGGCGGGGCAGTACCGGGTGGCGGTGGAGGCGGAGGGGGAGGGGCAGAGGGGGAGCGGTCAGGTGGTGGCGCGCCTCCCCCAGGACGCCCCCACCGTGGTGAGCATCCCCCTCTCCTCCCCCCTGCCCCCCGACGCCCCCTCCTATCGGGTGCGCTTCGAGGTGACGGGGATGTAGGCATGGGCGTCTTCCTTATCCTGGCGGGGCTCCTTTTCCTGGCCCCCTTCTGGCTCCCCCATATGGTGGGGGGACAGAGCGTCTACCACTACGTGGTCACCGGGTCCATGACGGGCGCGGTGGACCGGGGGAGCCTGGTGGTCCTCTGGCCCCAGGAGAGGTACGCGGTGGGGGATGTGGTGGGCTTCTGGAAGAGGGTCGGCGACCGTCGTATCCCCATCCTCCACCGCGTCATCGGCGTGACCCCCGAGGGGTGGTACCTCATCAAGGGGGATGTGACGGCGCCCGTGGACCGGGTGCCCCCCGAGGACGTGATAGGGAAGATGGTGGTGGGGATCCCCTACCTTGGGCACCTGGGAGGGGCGGCCAGGGTCTTCCCCCTCCTCCTGGCCTTCTTCGCCCTGGCCCCCTTCCTGGCGGGGCGCAAGGGGAGGGATGGGAGACCCGCCTCCCTCTTCCTCCCCACCGCCTTCGTGGTGTTGGCGGCCATGCCCCTGGCCTCCTTGGGGCTGGCGGAGAGGATGGGGAAACCCCTGGCGACGCTCCTCATGCTGGGGATCCTGGGCGCCGCCCGGATCCTGGAGATGACGTGGAGGGAGGAGGCGGGTCCCCTCATCGAAGTCCTCTACATCACCACAGGCGTGGCGGCCCTCTCCATGGTGTATATTCCTGAGGTGATCCAGCAGGTGCGCGCCGTCCTGGCCCCCTAGGCGCGCCGGACGAGGGTAGATGAGATGCGGATAGTGACGCCGGCCCTGCTCCTGATCGCCCTCCTCTTCTTCCCGGCCCCCCCTGTCCTGGCCCAGGGGCCTCTGTCGCGGGTCCAGAGCAGCCACCCCCTGCCCCTGGTGATCGAAGGGGTGCGCCAGACGGGGTTCCCCCGGGACGTGCCCATGGGGACGGAGGTGTGCGCCCCGGGGGAGGCGGTGTACACCGGGGAGGGGGAGCGGCACCGCTTCCTGGGGTGGCAGGTCCACGGCACCCTCCTCACCAGCCTCTGTATTAGGGCCGTGGACCCCGGCCCCTACACCGCCCTCTTCCGGCGGGAGGTGCTGCTGCGGGCCGTTGCCCCTGTGGCGGGCATCGCCTGGGCCCGGTGGGTGGGGGAGGGGGCTCTCGTTCCCCTGACGGCCCCGGAGGTTGTCCCCATAGGGCCGGACCGGCGCTGGCGCTTCCTGGGGTGGACCGGGGGAATAAGCCCCTTCACCCCCGAGAACACCCTGGTGGCCGACCGCCCCCAGACGGTGGAGGCCCGGTATGCCCTGGAGTACCTGGTGCGGGTGGCGGCCCCCGAGGGGGTGGCGGCCTCGGGGGAGGGGTGGTACGGCGAGGGGCAGACGGCCGTCGTCCGGGCGCCGGCCACGGTGGCCGACGGCCCGGGGCTGCGCCGGCGCCTTGTGGGCTGGGAGGGGGAGGGGGTGCCCCCCGACCTCCTGGCCCAACCCCGGCCCACGGTGACCTTCCGGGTGACGGGGCCCGCCCTCCTGCAGCCCCAGTACGTGGAGGAGGTCCTGGTGGAGGGGGTCGGCTTCCAGGGCGCCCCCCTCGCCAGGGTATGGGCGCGGAAGGGGGAGGTGGCGACCCTCTCGGCCCCCGAGACGGTCGAAGAAAGGGAAGGGGTGCGCTGGCGGTTTGCGGGGTGGAGCGGCGGCCAGGATCCCCTTGCCACCACCACCCGGGTGGCGGCGGACCGCCCCATCACCCTGCACGCCCGCTACACCCCTGAGTACCTGGTCCGGGCGGTGGTCCCCGGGGGGGCGGAGGTGCCCGGCTCGGGGTGGTACCCCCCCGGCGCCGCCGCCACCCTCCAGTTCCCCGAGGTCCTCCAGGCGGGGGACCGCCGCTGGCGCTGGACGGGGTGGGAAGAGGAGCCGCCGGGCGCCGTGCAGGGGAGGGTGGTCACCCTGTCGGTGGAGGGACCCGTTACCCTGCGCCCCCGCTATGTCCCGGAGGTGGAGGAGGCGCCGAGGCTGGCGGGGACCGTCACCCTGGACGCCGACGCCCCGACGCCCCTGCTGGTAGATGGAGAGCCGGTGAAGGGCCTCCCGGCCACCCTGCCGGCGGGAAGTAAGGTCTGCGTCCCCTCCCCCTACGTCTATGTGGGGGAGGGGGAGCGCTACCGCTTCCTGGGCTGGAGCGCCGGGGGCCCGGACCCCTGCGTGACGGCCCCGAGGGGGCGCCTGACCGCCCGCTTCCAGCGGGAGGTGCTCCTGACCATCGCCTCGCCCCTGACGGGGCTGCAGCAGAGCCGCTGGGTCCCCCTCCTCCAGCCCGTCCCCCTGGAGGCGCCCGCCGAGGTGGTCGTCGAAGGGGTACGGTGGGTCTTCGGGGGGTGGTCGGGCGGGGAGACGCCCTTCAGCCCCTCCAACACGGTGGTCCCGACGCGTCCCCTGACGGTGGAGGTCCGCTACACCCCCGAATACTGGGTCGCGGTGTCCGCCCCGGAGGGGGTGGAGGTGAAGGGGCAGGGGTGGTACAGGGCCGGGGCGCGGGCCGTGGTGCGGGCCCCCGCCGTGGTGGCGCAGGGGGAAGGCCGTCGCCTCCGTTTCGTCGGCTGGGAAGATGCGGAGGGCCTTTTGGAGAACCCCACCCGGCCGGACCTGGTCATCGCCGTACAGGGGGCCCTGACCCTGCGCCCCGTGTACGTGCAGGAGTACCTGGTGGAGGCCTTCACCCCCCAGGGCCTCCTGACCCGCACGTGGGTGGAGGCGGGCAAGACGGTGGAGGTGGATGCCCCCTCCCTCATCCCCATCATCGAGGAGGAGGAGCGGCTGCGCTTCACCCACTGGCAGGAGAAGGTCCCCGGGGGCAAACCCCTCGCCCGGGTGGCGAAGCTGGTGATGACGGTGGAGAGGCCCCTGACGCTGGAGGCGGTGTACCGGCGGGAGTTCAAGGTGACCCTGCAGGCCCCCTTTGGGGGAAGCGGGGGCGGGTGGTACCCCGAGAACGCCACCGCCATCCTCAGCGTACCCCCCCAACCCCAGGCGGTCCTCTTCCTGAGGAAGACCTTTCAGGGGTTTGCCGGGTACCCCCAGACGGGGCCCGTCCTCCAGGTGGTGGTGCAGGGCCCCACCACCGTGGCCGCCCTTTACCGCAATGAGGTGGACCTCCGCACCCTGGGTTTCCTGCTGGGGGGGCTGCTGGCGGCCTTCCTCATCTGGCGGGCCACAGAGGCGCGGGGCACCCGTCCCCAGCCCGCCCCCGAGCAGCGGGAGGAGGTGATCGTGGAGGAGGTGGTGGAAGAGGAGGAGCCCCGGCCCCCGCCGGTCGCCACACGGTCCGAGAGACCCCCCGGCCCCGGGCGGGTGGCGTAGGGGCACCCCGTCCGGCAACAATAACCCCGTAGGGGCAACCCCCTGTGGTTGCCTAACATTGGGGCAGGCACAAGGCCTGCCCCTACCTGCCTCCAACACCCTCGGTGGACAGCAGGGTCAGGAGGCGGCGGTGGAGGTCCGGGGGGGCCGCCACCAGCCCCCCCTCTACGACGGGGACCCCTCCCTCTTCCCGGCACCAGTCCCCCCCGTCCAGGGCCGTCACCCGCAGGCCGGCCTCCTCCGCCAGCAGGGCGGGGGCGATGTCCCAGGGGGCGGCCCTGTGGTACAGGAAGACGGCCCCCGAGAGCCGCCCCGCCGCCGTCCAGGCCAGGTCCAGGGCGTCGCTGCAGGTGGTGGAGAGGGGGCGGGTCAGGGTCAGGAGGCGGGCCACGGCCCTCTCCACGGCGGCGGGCCCTACATCGGGCCAGTGGTTGAAGGCGAGGCGCATGCCCCGCCCCGGCGCGGGGCGGAGGGGCTGGCCGTTGAGGACGGCCCCCTTCCCCCTCCGGGCTTCCCACACCTCCCCCACGGTGGGGGCGTAGAAGACAACGGCCTCCCACCGGCCCCGGCCCCACGCCGCCAGGGTGGTCCCGAAGAGGGGGATGCCGCGGGAGAAGTTCTCCGTCCCCTCCAGGGGGTCCAGGCACACCAAGAGGCCGGGGGTGAAGCCCAGGGGGATGAGGTGGCCCGGTGGCGCCTCTTCGGCCAGCACGGCCTCCCCCACCCGGTGGCGCCGGAGGAGGTCCAGGGCCATCTCCTGGGCCCGCACGTCCGCCTCCAGCGCGAAGTCGCCCCCCCCTTTCTCCACCACGACCCGGGAGCCCTCCCCCGAGCGGAACCGCTCCAGGAGAAAGGCCCCCACCGCCAGGGCCACATCCCGGAGGGCGTCCAGGAGGGGGTCCACGCCCCTCATCTCCTTGCCTCCCCAAGGGGGATTCCCCCCAGGCGGCGCGCCCACGCCAGGAGCCCCTGCTGTAAACGGGCCGAGGGGGGAAGGGGGGCGGGGAGGAGGGCCTTAAGGGAGCGGGTCAGGGCGTTGTCCGGGGGAGGGGGGAAGGCCTTCCAGCACCCCCAGGCGGCCCGGCGCAGGGCCCCGTCCCCCTGGGCAACGGCCCACCCCCACGCCACGGGGAGGACGACGCTGACGGCGATCTCCCGGGCCCTGGCGCTCCCGACGAGGGCAGGCCCGCCCCAGGGGGAGGGCGTCACCAGGGCGGCCTCCACCGCCCCGGGGCCCTCCCGCACCCTGGGGAGCAGACCGCCCGCCAGGCCGCTCTCCCAGAAACGGTCCAGGAGGAGGGCCATCCCCCGGAGCCGGCGCTCCGGTCGGTTGGCGGGGCGCACCCCCACCCTGCTCCACGCCCCCCTCTCCAGGGGGGGCTCTACCCCGGCGGCCCGCCACAGGGGGGTCAGGGGGTCCTCGGGGGCGAGGAGGCCCCCCGCCCCCAAGAGGAGGGCCGAGAGCGCCAGGGGGCGCTCCCCGGGCCCGTAGGGAAGGGCGATGTGGCGCACCCGACGGTAGGGGAGAGCCTCCGCCAGCCGGCGCATGGGGAGGCGGTTGGCCGCATACCCCAGGCCCTCCATCACCCCCAGGTACAGGGCCTGGTCCAACCCCTCCCGGGCCAGGACGGGCATCCACCCCCGGGCCCGCCGGCGGAAGAGGGCGTCGGCCCACCGGTGGAGGAGGGTGAGGGAGGGGAGGGCGCCCACAAAGGGGGGCGTCTCCCCCTCTGCGGTGGGGTGCAGGAGGGCCGCAAGGGCCACCTGGGGCGGGGTGGAGGGGGAGGGAGGGGCCTCGGCGGCCACCAGGTGCAGGAGGACCCCGCGGTAACGGGGGTCGGCGGTGTGCCCGTGGTCGTCCCAGCCCTGGGGGGAGAGGTGGACCTCCACATCCCCCCGGAGGAGACGCCCATCCCCCCGCAAGAGGAGGGCATCGCGGAAGTCGGGGCCGGCGGCCCGGTTCAGACGCCCGGGGTAGAGGACCCGGTAGCGGTGCCCGTCGCTGGCGGGGAGGAAGCCCCACCCGGGGGAGGCCCGGGCCCACAGACGCCACAGGTCAGCCTCGCGCGGCGGTGGCGCCATGGCGGCAGGGGTATTATAGCAGGGGGATGGGGTGAAAGTGGGCTGCTGCGGCTTCGCGGGGGCGAGGGCCTCCTACTACCCCCTCTTCCCCACGGTGGAGGTGCAGGAGACCTTTTACCGCCCCCCCTCCCCCGAGAGGGTGCGCCGGTGGCGCGCCGAAGCGCCCGCCGGCTTCTCCTTCACCCTGAAGGCCTTCCAGGGGGTAACCCACCCCCCTACCTCTCCCACCTATCGGCGTTCCGGCCTTCCCCCGGGGCGCCGGGAGGGCTACGGCCTTTTCCGGCCGACCCGGGAGGTGGCAGAGGCGTGGGAGGCAACCCGCCAGGCGGCCCTGGCCCTGGACGCCGAGGTGGTCCTCCTCCAGTGTCCCCCCTCCTTTACCCCCACCCCGGAACACCTGGGGTGGCTGCGCCGCTTCCTGCAGGGCCTGGGGCCTTTACCCTTCCTCCTGGCGTGGGAGCCCCGGGGCGCGGGGTGGACCGACCCCCTGGTGGCGGAGGTGTGCCGGGAGGGGCGCCTCCTCCACGCCACGGACCCCCTGGAGCGGCCCCCGGTGACCCCTCCCCCCTACTACTTCCGCCTCCACGGCGGCCCCCACTACGCCCACCGCTACACCCCCGAAGAGCTCCAGCGGGTGGCCGAGATGGTCCGGGGGAAGGAGGGGTGGGTCTTTTTCAACAACTCCGTCCACATGCGCGACGACGCCCGGCGCCTCCTGGAGATCCTTACCTAGGCCGCCCCTTTTCCAGGCGGCGGAGGAAGGCCTCCATGGCCCCGTTCACCTCCTCGGGCTTCTCCAGGGTGACGGCGTGGGTGGCCCCCTGGACCACCACCTCCTCGGCCCCGGGGATATGGCGGGCCAGGTAGTCGGCGTACTTCACGGGGGTCATTACGTCCTCGGCGCCCACGATGACGAGGGTGGGCACGCGGATCTCCCCCACCCGGTCCATAATGTCGAACCGGTCGCAGCAGAGGAAGTCGTTCAGCTGCACCGCCGGGCCGATCTCCTCGTAACGACGGAGGAGGAGGGCCCTCAGGTCCGGGGCGACCCGGGCCAGGCCCTCCTCGCGCGCCCTCAGCCACTCCCGGCGCCGCTCCGGGTCGGTGATGGCGTCTTGACAGAGTTGGAGGATGTCGGGGCGCACCCGCAGCCGCGCCCCCGTGCCGATGAGCACCAGCCCCATCACCTCTTCCGGGTAGTGGAGGGCATACCACTGGGCGATGGCCCCGCCCATACTGTGCCCCACCAGCACCACGTCCCGGTACTCCTTCCCCCAGAGGTACCCCCGGAGCCACTCGGCATAGGCGGGGACCGAGGGGCACGGCTTGCCCCTGGGGTGTCCCGGCAGGTCAACGGCGTCGGCCAGGGGGCCGAAGTGGCGCGTCTGGTAGGTGAAGGTGAGGCCCGACCCCCCTGCCCCGTGCACCATGACCAGTCGCATGCCCGCCCTCCGTACCGCTCTGTGCTATTATACGTCGGTGAAGGGGCAAGATGGGGTATAGGCGCCTCCCTTTTGGCTCCCCCCGGACTGCCTTCCCCTTCCCCCGGGCGCGCCGGAGGGGGGACCCCCTGTCCCGCAAAGGGGGGTAGGGCGGTGGCGGCCCCCCTGTACCGGGCCCCCCGGGGCACCCAGGACATCCTGCCCGACGAGCAGCCCTGGTGGCGCTTTGTCCTCTCCCGCGCCGAGGCCCTGGCTGCCCGCTTCGGGTACCGCCGCATCGACACCCCCGTCTTCGAGCAGGCGGGGCTGTTCGTCCGCTCCGTCGGGGCGGGGACCGACATCGTGGAGAAGGAGACCTACACCTTCGCCGACCGGGGTGGGGAGGAGATGACCCTCCGCCCCGAGGGGACGGCCCCCGTCTGCCGCGCCTACATAGAGCACGGGATGCACACCTGGCCCCAGCCGGTGCGCCTCTACTACATCTGCCCCATCTTCCGCTATGAGCGCCCCCAGGCGGGGCGCTACCGTCAGCACCACCAATTCGGAGTGGAGGCCATCGGCGACCCCTCCCCGGCCGTGGACGCGGAGGTGATAGAGGTGGGGTGGCTGTTCCTGACGGACCCGGGGCAGGGGCTGGGGCTGGAGGGGCTGCGCCTCTATGTGAACAGCATCGGGTGCCCCCAGGACAGGCCCGCCTACGTGGCCCGCCTGCGGGCCCACTATGAGCCCCTCCTCCCCCGCCTCTGCCCCGACTGCCAGGGGCGCCGTTTCCCCAAAGCCCCCCTGCGCCTCCTGGACTGCAAGGAGGAGGGGTGTCGGGTCCTGACGGGGGATGCCCCCCGGTCGGTGGACTTCCTTTGCCCCCCCTGTCGGGAGCACTGGGAGGCCCTGCTGGGCTTCCTGAAAGCCCTGGGCATCCCCTTCACCGAGGACCACCGTCTGGTCCGGGGGCTGGACTACTACACCCGCACCGTCTTCGAGGTCCAGCCCCCCGAGGAGCGGGCCCAGGCGGTGCTGATGGGGGGCGGGCGCTACGATGGCCTGCTCCAGGAGCTCGGGGGGAGGCCCACCCCGGGCGTCGGCTTTGGGGCGGGGGTAGAGCGCCTGGTGCTCCAGGTGAAGCGTCAGGCCATCCCCGTCCCCCCCGACAGACCCCCAGACGCCGTGGTGGCCTACGCCGACGCCGCCTCTTTCCCCCAGGCCTTCCTCCTCGCCTCCCGCCTGCGCCGGGCGGGCCTGACGGCCCTCCTGGCGCCCCAGCGGAGCCTGAAGGGGCAGCTGCGGTGGGCGGCGGCCGTGAAGGCCCGGTATGCCGTTATCGTGGGGGAGGAGGAGGGGCGCCGGGGAGGGGTGGCGGTGAAGGAGATGGAAACGGGGGCGCAAAGGGAGGTGGCGCTGGAGGGGGTGGCCGCGGCCCTCTCTAGCTGACCTCGGGGGTGTCCAGGCTTTCCACCCTTTTCAAGAAGAGGGCCATCTCCTCCCGCAGGGGCTCCAGGGAGGGGGCGTCCAGGCGGGGGGAGGTCTCCAGAAGGCGCGCGGCCTCCTCCCGGGCCATGGCCAACAGGTCCCTGTCCTCCAGGCGGGCCACCCGGAAGGAGGGGAGGCCGCTCTGGCGTGTCCCCAGCACCTCCCCTTCCCCCCGCAGGCGCAGGTCCTCCTCCGCCACCCGGAAGCCGTTGCTCTCCCGCACCAGCACCTCCAGGCGCTCCCGGGCCTGGGGGGAGGGGTCGTCGGAGACCAGGATGCAGTAGCCGGGGTAGGGGCCCCGTCCCACCCGGCCCCGCAGCTGGTGCAGCTCGGCCAGCCCGAACCGCTCGGCGGAGAGGACCAGCATCACCGTGGCGTTGGGCACGTCCACCCCCACCTCGATGACCGGGGTGGCCACCAGGATGTCTATGTCGCCCCGCCGGAAACCCTCCATGACCGCCTGCTTTTCCCGCAGGGGCATGCGGCCGTGGAGGAGCCCCACCCGCAGGTCGGGGAAGACCTCCCGGGAGAGGCGGGCGTACTCCTCCAGGGCCGCCCGCGCCGGGAGGGCGTCCGAGGGCTCGATGAGGGGGCAGAGGACAAAGGCCTGCCTCCCCTGGGCCACCTGCTCCCGGATAAAGGCGTAGGCGCGGGGGAGGTGGGGGGACGCGATGCACCGGGTCGCCACCCGGCGGGGGTGGGGCAGCTCCTCCAGCGCCGAGTGGTCCAGGTCGCCGTAGAGGGCAAGGGCGAGGGTCCGGGGGATGGGGGTGGCGGAGAGGACCAGGAGGTGGGGCACCCGCTCCCCCCTCTGCCGGAGGGCCCGCCGCTGGAGGACCCCGAAGCGGTGCTGCTCGTCCACCACCGCCAGCCCTAAACGGGGGATGACTACCCCCTCCTGAAGGAGGGCGTGGGTCCCCACCACGATGTCCACCGCCCCCTGGGCCAGGCGTTTGTGCACCTCCTCCTTCTCCTGGGGCCGCATGCTCCCCACCAGGAGGGCCGCCACCAGGGGTCGGGGATGGGGGGGAAGGTAGAAACCCACCAGGTACTCCTCCTCCAGGGGACGGGCCAGGCCCCCCAGGAGGCGGCGGACGGTCAGGAAGTGCTGCTCCGCCAGGACCTCCGTAGGGGCCATGAGGGCCGCTTGCCACCCCGCGGCCGCCGCCACCACCATGGCGGCCAGGGCCACCACAGTCTTCCCGCTCCCCACCTCCCCCTGGAGGAGGCGGCTCATCGGGCGCTCCTTCTCCATGTCGGCCAGGATGGCGGCCAGGCTCTCCTCCTGGCCCCTGGTGAGGCGGAAGGGGAGGGAGGAGAGGAAGGAGTGGAGGACCTGGGGGGAGGCGGGGATGGGGGGCGCGGGCATCTCCTGCCAGGCGTGGCGGCGCTGGAGGAGGAGGAGCTGGGCCAGGAAGAGCTCGTTAAAGGCCAGGCGACGCCGGGCCTCCTCCCGCTGGGAGGGGTTGGCCGGGTAGTGGAAGCCCCAGAGGGCGTAACGGAGGGGCAGCAGCCCCCTCCCCTCTACGACCCCCTGGGGGAGCCAGTCCTGGAGGCGGGGGAGCCACGCCACCAGGGCGTTCCACACCACCCGCCGTACAGTCCTGGGGGAAAGGGTCTCCCCCGCATGGTCGCCCCCCTTGCCCGTCCCCCTGGCCCGCCGCACCGAGGGGTAGACAGGCACCAGCGCCCCGGGGCGGAACAGGGAGGCGTCGTCCTCCACGACCTCGTACCCATGCGCCTCCAGGGTGCGCTGCCCGGCGAACACGTCCAGGTAGCCTGTCACGAAGATGCGCTGGCCCGGTCGGAGCGTCCGGGCCACGTACTCCTGGTTGAACCAGAGGAGGCGGATGTTCCCCGTCTCGTCCCCCAGGACCCCCTCCGCCGAGGGGAGGGCGCGGCCGTCCCGGGTGGTGATGGCGAGGGGGCGCACCTCCCAGAGGGTGCCCACCACCCCCACCTCTCTCCCCCCCACCCGCTCCGGGGTCAGGTCGGCGATGGGGAGGAGGGGGATGTGTTTACGGGGGAGGAAGAGGAGGAGGTCCCGGACGCTTCTCAGGCCCGCCCCTTGCAGGCTGGCGGCGATGACCTTCCCCACCCCAGGCACCACGGTGATGGGGGAGGAGAGGGAGAGGCCCGTGGGCATGGGGCGCTCCTCCCGGAGGAAGGGGGGCCACTCCGCCCCCTCGGCGGGGTGAGGGGGGGTTTCGGCCGGCCCAGGGGGGGCCTCCCCGCCGGGGAAAGGCCCCCACCCCATCCCCTCCCACACCCGCGCCGCCAGGGCGTGGCGCTCCCGGGGGGTCAGGGCCCCGTAGGGGGTGCGGAAGGGGCCCAGGGCCTCCAGGCGTCGGAGGAGGGCGGGGTCCTCCCGGGCCAGCCCCTCCCGGAGCCGCTCCAGGAAGCGGTCTACCCCCCCGGCCACGGCGCGGTTGGGGAAGCCCTTCTTCGCCTCCAGGGCGAGGATGCCCCGCAGCGCCTCCAAAAGGGAGGGGGAGGGGCGTGTCACCGAGGCCTCCTGCCCCCCATGGTAGCGGGGGGAGGGGTTACCCCGCCCGCTCCAGGGCGATCCCCAGGGCGCCGGGGCCCAGGTAGGTGCCCAGGACGGCCCCCAACTGGGCCACCAGGACCCCCTCAGGGGGCGCCTGGGGGCGCAGGTCCTCCGCCAGGGCGTGGGCCTCGTCGGGGGTGGTGCTGTAGACCACGGCGATTTGGGCCCACGGCGCCATCTGCCGGGCGATCTCCACCAGGCGCTCCCGGGCGCGCCGGCGGGTGCGCACCCGCTCCAGGGGATGGGCCTCCCCGTCCTTCAGGGTGAGGATGGGCTTTACCTGGAGGACCGTCCCCAGGAAGGCGGCCGCCTTCCCGATGCGTCCCCCTTTCTCCAGGTACTCCAGGGTGTCCAGCACCCCGAAGAAGTGGCAGCGGGCCGCCGTGCGCCGGGCCACCTGGGCCGCCTCCTCCAGGGAGGCCCCCCTCTGGACCGCCCGGGCTGCCGCCAGGACCACCAGCCCCAGACCCATCGAGGCCTGCAGGGTGTCCACCACCACGATGGGGCACTGCCCTGCCACCTCCTGGGAGGCCTGGTACGCCGCATTGTACGTGCCGCTGAGCTTGGAGGAGATGTGCAGGGAGAGGATCCCCTGGGGGTTTACATAACGGCGGTAGACCTCCAGGAAGGCGCCGATGGAGGGCTGGGTTGTCTTGGGGAGGGTGCGCTCCCGCTGGAGGCGCTCATAGAACTGGGCGGGGGTGATGGTCACACCGTCCAGGTAGGTCTCGGTGCCGAAGTGGACGTTCAGGGGGACCACCACGATGTCCAGGGCGCGGGCGAGGTCGGGGGGCAGGTCGGCGGTGCTGTCGGTGACCACACGGACAGGCACGGCTTTTCACTCCATGGAGAGGATGACGGGATAGAAGGGCTGTCCTCCTAAGAGGGCCTCCACCTGCAGGTGGGGGAAGCGCCGGCGGAGGGCCTGGGCCAGGGCGTCGGCGGAGGCCTGCGTCTCCTGGTGGCCCCAGTAGAGGGTCACCAGGCCCTGGGGGAGGGGGAGGGCGGCCTCCACCAGGCGGCAGACCGTCTCCTCCAACCCCTCCCCGGCCACCACCAGGGCGCCGTCCAGAAAGCCCATCAGGTCCCCCTCCCGCACGTCCCGTCCGTCCACACGGGTCGTCCGGGTGGAGGCCACCACCTCCCCCACCCGGACCCCTTGGAGCGCCTCCGCCATGCGCTGCAGGTTCTCCCGGACCGACGCCTCGGGGTTAAAGGCCAGCAGGGCAGCGATCCCCTGGGGGATGGAGCGGGTGGGGAGGAGGTGCACCTTCTTGCCGGCCAGGCCGACCGCCTGTTGCCCCGAGACGATGATGTTGGGGTTGTTGGGGAGCAGGATCACCTCCTCGGCGGGGACGGCCTCGATGGCCTCCAGGAGCTCCTGGACGCTGGGGTTCATGGTCTGGCCCCCCCGCACCACCCAGGCCCCCAGGCTCCGGAGGATCTCCTCTATCCCCTCCCCCCACCCCACAGCCACCACCCCCAGGGGGGCCAGGGCCTCCCGGCGGTGCCCCAGGGCGAACTCCTGGTGCATGCGGTCCATGTCCTGCACCTCTATCGCCTCCACCTGCCCGAAGCGGAGGGCATGGGCGAGGGCCTCCTGGGGGTTCAAGGTGTGCAGGTGGACGCGCACCATGGTGGCATCGCCCATGACCACCGTGGAGTGGGCCAGGGAGGAGAGGGCGGCGCGGATGGCGTCGACATCCAGGTCCTGCCCCCTAATGACGAAGTTGGTGCAGAAGCCGTAGCGCTGGGCGGCGGTGCGTTGCAGGAAGAGGGCGCTCACCTTCCCCGAGGGGGCTGTGACCAGGTCGGGGATGCGTGCCACGTCCTCCCCCCGCAGGGCATAGAGGGCCCCCTCCAGGAGGAGGAGGAACCCCTGTCCCCCGGCATCCACCACCCCCGCCTCGGCCAGCACGGGGAGGAGGTTCGGGGTCCGGGCCAGGGCGTCTTTGGCCGCCTCCACCCCCCCTTGGAGGGCGCGGTGGAGGCCCTGCCCCTTATGGGCCTCCACCGCCTCCGCCGCCGCCCGCATGACCGTGAGGATGGTCCCCTCCACGGGCTGGGCGACGGACCGGTAGGCCAGCTCCGTGCCCCGGCGGAGGGCCAGGGCCAGCAGATGCCCATCGGCCTCCTCCACGTCCCGCAGGGCGATGCCCACGCCCCGGAGGAACTGGGAGAGGATGACCCCGGCGTTGCCCCGCGCCCCCAGGAGGGCCCCATGGGCCACGGCCCCCGCCACCCTGCCCAGATGCCCCTCCCCCTCAGGGGCCGCCTCCAGGCCCGCCTTCATGGTCAGGAGCATGTTGATGCCTGTGTCCCCGTCAGGGACGGGGTAGACGTTCAGGGCGTTGACCGCCTCATAGTGCCGCTCCAGGGCGGCATACCCCCCCTCCAGGGCACGGCGGAAGGCATGCCCGTCCAGCAGGACCGTCTCTTCCCCGGGGAAGGGGGTGTCGGCCATGTACCCTCTTTTTTACCCCCCTGCGGCCGGCACTTGCCGGCTATAATGTAGTAAGGCTACTGTACCCCCGTCAAGGAGAGGGTATGGCCCGCTGTGCCCTGTGCGGAAAGGGAGGGGGATTCGGGCGCTCCGTCAGCCACTCCAACCGGCGTACCCCCCGCCGCTGGCTTCCCAACGTCCAGCGGGCGACCCTGGTCATCGACGGCCAGCGGCGTCAGGTGTGGGTGTGCACGGGGTGTCTCCGGACCCAATATAAGGGGGCCCGGGCCTAGGGCGCCTTGCGCCGGGACGGCCCCTCTGCTACAGTGGGGGTGATCGGGGCGTAGCCCAGCCCGGTAGGGCACCAGCATGGGGTGCTGGGGGTCGGTGGTTCAAATCCACTCGCCCCGACCATGAGACAAGGGAAGAGGACCAGGCCGAGGGGGAGCCCGGGGGAAGCCGGGCTGAGAGGGCGGCCCCGCCCTGCCGCCGACCCCTAGAACCTGATCTGGGTAATGCCAGCGGAGGGAATCGGCCCCTAGGGGATAAGGGTGGCGCCGCTCGCCTCTGCTGGGGGGCGGCGCCTTCTTTTCCCCTTGGGCTGGAGGAAGGAGAGGAAAGGATGCCGGTGGCGGCCTTAACGTTGGTGGCTGTGGCCTCCCTGCTGTTCATGGCCGCAGGGCTCTGGCATGCCCGCAGGACCCTGAAGACCCTGGAGGACTTCATCACCGCCCGGGGGAGCGTGGGCGTCGGCCTTTCCACGGCCACCCTTGTGGCCACGGTGATGGGGGTCTGGGTCCTCTTCAGCCCCGCGGAGGTGGGGACCTTTGGGGGCCTCATCGCCCTGGTGGGCTACGCCCTGGGCAGCGCCGCCCCCATCCTGGCTTTTATCTGGGTGGGGGGGCGGATGCGGCGGCTGATGCCCCACGGCCACTCCCTGACGGAGTACCTGTGGCTTCGCTTCGGCCGGGGGATGTACGCCCTGACCCTCCTCGTGATGGTGTTCTACATGTTCATCTTCCTCACGGCAGAGCTGACGGGGATGGCCCTGGCGGTGCGGGTCCTCTCCGGCATCCCCCTGGCGGTCACCGCCGTGGTGGTGGGCCTGCCCACCCTTGTCTATACCGCCTACGGGGGCCTGCGCTCCGTCATCTTCACCGACGCCCTCCAGTTCCTCTTCATCTTTCCCCTTCTCCTGGTCATCTTCGGCGTGGCGGTGGCCGTTCTAGGAGGGCCGGAGGCCATCGTCCGCCAGGTCCAGGCCACAGCCCCCCACCTCCTGGACCCCACCTTCCGGCCTGGGGCGGAGACGGCGGTGGCCCTCATCATCGCCATCCTGGCGGCCAACCTCTTCCATCAAGGGTACTGGCAGAGGGTGTGGACAGCCCGGGACGAAGGGGTTCTCTGGAAGTCCTTCGCCCTCTCGGCGGTCCTCGTCCTGCCTATCGTCTTCCTCGGCGGGCTGTTGGGGGTGATGGCCAAGGGGTTCGGTCTTGTGGAGCACCCCTCGGCGGCCCTTTTCGATCTCGTTGAGAAAAGGTTCCCCGCCTGGGCCGCCCTGGCCCTCCTCCTCCTGGCCCTCCCTCTGGCCATCAGCAGCATCGACAGCCTCCTCAACGGGCTGGTGAGCGCCTTCACGGTGGACCTGCACCGCCTGCGCCCCGTCTGGCGGGAGCGGCGCCTCTTGCGCTGGGCGCGCCTGGCTACGGTCCTCCTGGCCCTGCCCGCCATCGGCCTGGCCACCCAGGGGTACAGCGTCCTCTACCTCTTCCTGATTGCCGACCTGGTGGCAGCCGCCTTCGTTTTCCCCATCTTCTTCGGCCTGTTTAGCCGCCGATATGGCGCCGGGGAGGCGGTGGCCAGCGCCCTTTTCGGGCTGGCGGCGGGGGCCCTCTTCTTCCCCACGCCGGGGTTCACTGGCTGGCTCCCCCTGCCGGGGGCGGGGAACCTGATGGTCAGTTTCCTGGCCGCCTCCCTCCTCTCCACGGCCCTCGCCCTCCTCCTGACGGCCCTCCGCGCCTGGCGTCGGGCGGGCCCCGAGTACGACTTCACCCTCCTCACCCGGGGGGTCCACCCCCTGGGCGGGTAGGCCTCCCAAGGAGGAGGGCATGGGCCTCACCGAGGACCTCCGGCGCACATACCACTCCCTCTGGGAGGGGATGGTCGAGCACCCCTTTGTCCACGCCTTGGGGAGGGACGCCCTCCCGCTGCCGGTCTTCCAGCACTACTTTCAGCAGGACTACCTCTTCCTCAAGGCCTTCGTCACCCTCCTGGCCCTGACCATCGCCAAAGCCCCCGATTTCCCCACCAAGCGGGGGCTGGCCCGCTTCCTGGCCCAGGTGACGGAGGGGGAGGAGGGCCTCTTCCGCCGGGCCTTTGCGGAGTGGGGCCTGACCCCCGCCCAGGTGGAGGCCATCCGCCCCCATCCGAAGGTGGCTCCCTACCTCCACTTCATGGAGCGCACCGCCTACCACAGCCCCTTCCACTACGCCCTCACCCTCCTGGTGGTCTCGGAGTGGACCTATCTGGACTGGGCGCAACGGGTGGTCCGGCGCTACGGCCTCCCCAAAACCCCCCTCTACCGGGAGTGGGTGGACCTCCACAGCGCCCCCGCCTTTGCGGACTTCGTAGCATGGCTCCGGGGGCGTCTGGATGCCCTTGGGGAGACCCTCTCCCCCCACGCCCGTCAGGGGGTGGCGGGGGTCTTCGCCGCCACCCTGCTCCACGAAACCCGCTTCTGGGAGGCGGCCTACGAGAGGGGGGGCGCGTAAGGAGGTGTCCTGTGCCAAAGGGTGTCCCTGTCGCCATGACCATCGCCGGCTCCGATTCAGGGGGAGGGGCCGGGGTCCAGGCCGACCTGAAGACCTTTGGGGCGTTGGGGGTCTACGGCACCTGTGTCATCACCGCCCTCACGGCCCAGAACACCCGTCGGGTGGAGGGGGTGTATGAGGTCCCCGCCGCCTTCGTGGCCGCCCAGATCGACGCCGTGGTGGCCGACATCCCCCCTGATGCGGTGAAGACGGGCATGCTGGCCAACGCCGAGATCATCCGGGTGGTGGCGGAGAGGGTGCGCTCCCTCCACCTCCCCAACCTGGTGGTGGACCCGGTGATGGTGGCCAAGAGCGGGGACCGCCTCCTCCGGGAGGACGCCGTGGACGCCCTGCGCGCCCTCCTCCTCCCCCTCGCCACCGTGGTCACCCCCAACATCCCCGAGGCGGAGGTCCTGACAGGGTCCCCCATCGCCGGGGTGGAGGACGCCCGCCGCGCCGCCCGGGTCCTGGTGGAGGAGATGGGGGCCCGCGCCGCTGTGGTGAAAGGGGGCCACGGCCGGGGGCCGGCGGTGGACGTCTTCTACGACGGACGGGAGACCCGCCTCCTCCGGGCGCCGCGCATCGAGACCACCAACACCCACGGCACCGGATGCACCTTCGCCTCCGCCATCGCCGCGGGCCTGGCCCGGGGCCTCCCCCCCTTGGCGGCGGTGCGCCTGGCCAAGCGCTACGTGACGGCGGCCATGCGGAGGGCCTTCCCCCTGGGAGGGGGCCACGGCCCCCTGCACCACTTCTACCGGCTGTGGCCTCTCCTGGGGCGGTAGCCCCCTACCCCCTCCGGGAAGACGCCGCCTCCGGGTTGACGCACGAGGGCATGGGCTCCCCCCGCAGCCCTGCCAGGAGGTTGTCCACCGCCATCATGGCCATAGCCCGACGGGTGGCGAAGCTGGCGCTGGCGATATGGGGGGTAACGATGCAGTTGGGCAGGGTCAGCAAGGGGTCCTGGGGGGAGAGGGGCTCCTCCTCCGTGACATCCAGGGCTGCCGCCCAGATGAGACCGTCCCGCAGGGCTTCGTACAGGGCCCGCTGGTCCACCACCTTCCCCCGGGAGGTGTTCACCAACACGGCGGTCCGCTTCATCAGGCGGAAGTGGCGGGCGGTGATCATGCGCTCCGTCTGGGGTGTCAGGGGGACGTGCAGGGTGATGAAGTCGGCCTGGGGGAGGAGGTCCTCCAGGGAGGGGACAAACCCCAGCCCGTACTTGGCCTCCACGTCCGGGGGGCGACGCACGACATCGTAGTAGAGGATGCGCATGTCAAAGCCCCTGGCCCTCTTGGCCACCTCCACCCCGATGTTCCCCAGCCCCACAATGCCCAGGGTCGCCCCGTGCACATCCTGCCCCAGCCAGCCCATAGGCTCCCAGGTGCGCCAGCGGCCGGCCCGCACATCCTGGTCCCCCCGCACCACCAGACGGGCGGCGGCCAGGAGGAGGGCCCAGGTGAAGTCGGCGGTGGTCTTGGTGAGCACGCCCGGGGTGTTCCCCACCAGGATGCCCCGCCGGGTGGCTTCGGCCACATCGATGTTGTCGTAGCCAACGGCCATGTTGCTGATCACCCGGAGGCGTGGGCAGGCATCCATCACCTCCCTATCAATACGCTCCGTGAGGAGGGTGAGGAGGCCCTCGCACTCCCGCCCCTCCTGGAGGAGGACGGGGCGGGGCACGGGGAGGTCACTGTCCCAGACGGCAACCCGGCACTCCCGGGCCAGACGCCCGATGGCCTCGGGGAAAAGGCGGCGGGTGACGTACACCTTCGGAGGGACCATCCTATCCTCCCGTGGCTGCAGTATATACAGTATATGCCCTGAGGTTCAGACCCTGAAGATGTTTGAAAAAGACCCGGGGCCATGCCGGAGGGCCTGGCACGGGGTGGGCAATGGGCCCGACAAACAGCACCGGGGCCGGGTCCCCGGGGGCGATCAGAAGGGCCCCCAAGGGCGCCCGCCTGCGGCGGGCAACCCCTATCACCCCCGGGGGCGCACCTGTCCCCTTCGCCAAACATCACCCCCGTAGGGGCGGCCCCTGTGCCTGCCCCGGGCAACCACGGGGGTTGCCCCTACAGGGTTATCCCCCGCCCCCCTTTTCAAACACCCTCCCAGGCCCTTGACGCGCCCGGAGGGGGGTGGTATAGTATAGACGATGGACTGTAGGGTCTTCCCCAGGGAGGTCGCCAGCGCAGTTCGCCGCCACAGGGGGGTTCTGGCAGGGCTCCCCTGGGCGCACTGCGCTACCCTTTCCTAGCCCCCAGGGCGGCCGGTGGCCGCCCATCCCCTCGTCTCACCCGCATCCCCCGGTGTGGGGGTATTCCTATCTCTTTAAGGAGGACAGCCCATGGCAGACCGGGTCGTCATCTTTGACACCACCCTGCGCGACGGCGAGCAGGCCGCCGGGGCGGGGATGACCGTCGAGGAGAAGGTGGAGATCGCCAAACACCTGGAGCGGCTGGGGGTAGATGTCATCGAGGCGGGGTTCGCCGCCAGCTCCCCCGGCGACTTCAAGGCGGTGGAGACCATCGCCCGGGAGGTCCGCACCCCCATTATCGCCTCCCTGGCCCGCGCCCACCCCACCGATGTGGACATGGCGTGGGAGGCCTTGAAGGGCGCCGCCCGTCCCCGCATCCACGTCTTCCTCTCCACCTCCGACATCCACATGCTCCACATGCTGCGCAAGGACCGGGAAGAGGTGATGCAGATGGCGGTGGAGGCGGTGAGACGGGCCAAGCGCTACTGCGAGGACGTGGAGTTCTCCCCCCAGGACGCCACGCGCACCCAGCCGGAGTACCTCTACGCCCTCCTGGAGGCGGTGATCGAGGCGGGGGCGACCACGGTGAACATCCCCGACACCGTCGGGTACGCCATCCCCGCCGAGTTTGCCGCCCTCATCCGGAGCATCTTCGAGCGGGTGCCCAACATCCACAAGGCGGTGGTGAGCGTCCACTGCCACAACGACCTGGGGCTGGCCGTCGCCAACTCCCTCGCCGCCATTAAGGCCGGCGCCCGCCAGGTGGAGGGGTGCATCAACGGCATCGGGGAGCGGGCCGGCAACGCCGCCCTGGAGGAGATCATCATGGCCCTCCATACCCGGAGGGACTACTTCGGCGTCACCACCGGCATCAACACCCGCCACCTGTACGCCACCAGCCGCCTGGTGAGCGAGATCACCGGCTTCCCCGTGCAGCCCAACAAGGCCATCGTGGGCAGGAACGCCTTCCGCCACGCCTCCGGCATCCACCAGGACGGGGTCCTGAAGGCGCGCCAGACCTATGAGATCATGGACCCCGCTGAGATCGGGTGGCCCAGCGCCGGCGAGATCGTCCTGGGCAAGCTCAGCGGGCGCGCCGGGCTGAAGGCCCGCCTGGAGGCCCTGGGCTTTACGGTCACCCCCGAGGAGCTGAACCGGGTCTTCCAGGACTTCAAGGCCTTGGCGGACAGGAAGAAGGAGGTGACCGACAGGGACCTGGAGGCCCTTATGGCCGAGCACCGGCGGGTAGGGGAGGCCACCCCCTACACCCTGGACCACGTCCAGGTGCACACGGGCACCGCCGACGTGCCCACCGCCACCGTCCGGATGACGGGCCCCGGGGGCGAGGTGTTCGTCCGGACCGCCACGGGGAACGGCCCCGTCGACGCCGTGTGCAAGGCCATCGCCGAGGTGGTGGGCGTCAAGACCAGGCTGGTGGAGTACAGCGTCCGCTCCATCACCGAGGGGCTGGACGCCATGGGGGATGTCACCATCCGCCTGGAGTACAACGGCAGGGTCTATACGGGGCGGGGCACCTCCACCGATATCCTGGTGGCCAGCGCCAAGGCCTATGCCAACGCCCTGAACCGCCTCCTGGCTATGGAGGGGCTCGCTAGCCCCAGCAAACCGGGCTAACCAGGGGGTGCGCCGGACAGGCAGGGGTAGGGCCGCACCCGCCGGGTGGCGGGGTTCCCCCCGGAGGGGCGCCGCAGGACAAACGGGTTTCTCCCCATGGGGAGAAAATCAACCCCATGGGGAGATGTTTTCCGAGCCGTTCCAGGGGGAAACCGGCTTTTCCCACCCTTGCCCACCGGAGGTGCAATGGGTATAATGCAGAGGATGAAGGTGCTGGTTATTGACGACTCCCCTGAGGTGGTGGAGGTGGTTTCCCTCTGCTTCGAGATGCGGTGGCCGGGGGTTACCGTCCTCTCCGCCTCCGACGGCCCTACGGGTCTCCGCCTGCTGCGGGAGAACAACCCTGACCTGGTCATCCTGGACGTGGGGCTGCCGGGGATAGACGGGTTTCAGGTGCTGCGCCAGATCCGCTCCTTCTCCCAGGTGCCCGTCATCATGCTCACCGTCAGGGACGCCGATACCGACGTGGCCCGGGCCCTGGAGGCGGGCGCCGACGACTATATCACCAAGCCCTTCAGCCACATCGCCCTCCTGGCGCGGGTGCGGGCCGTGCTGCGCCGGGTGCGCAGGGACGAGCCGGGCGAGCAGGAGCCCGTTTTCGAAAGCGGGGGGCTGAAAGTGAACTTCGCCACCCGGGAGGTGTGGGTGGAGGGGGAGAGGGTGAAGTTGACCCCCACCGAGTTCACCCTGCTGGCTCTGCTGGTGAAGAACGCCGACAGGGTCGTTCCCTACCGGGAGCTCCTGGAGAAGGTGTGGGGGCCGGAGTACAGGGATGCCGTCGACTACCTGAAGGTCCACATCCAGCACCTTCGCCAGAAGCTGGGGGATGACCCCCAGAACCCCCGGTTCATCGCCACCGAATGGCGGACGGGATACCGGTTTGTGGGGACGACCGACAGGACCAACGCCCCGGCCTCCCTATCCCCCAGGGCGGCTGAGTAGGAAGAGGAAGGGGCAATGACCCCCCTGCGCACCGTCCTCTCCCTCGGTCTGCCGGGGGCGGTGTTGGCGTTCAGCGCCTTCCTCCTCGCCCTCGTCCTCCGCACACCCCGGAAGACGCCTTTGCACGACACCTTTGCCCTCTTCCTGGGGGGAGTGGCCCTGGGCTCCCTCTGCGTCCTCGCCCTGCGCGCCAGCCCCACGGCCGAGGCGGCCCTCCTCTGGCAGCGGGCGGCCCTGGCGACGTGGCCGGTGATAGGGGGGGCATATCTCCACTTCACCCTCCTGCTCACCCGCTCCCTCCCCTCATGGGGGCGGGGCGCATACCTCTACGCCCCAGTGGGCCTCCTCGTCCTCCTGGCGCTGACGCCCTGGGTGGTCCGGGGGGTAGGGGTGTACCCTTACGGGTGGGGCCCTGTTGGGGGACCCCTGTTCGTGCCCTGGACGGTCCTGGTGCAGGCCGTCCTCGTGGTGGGCATAGGGGTGCTCCTCCAGGCGTACCAGAGGACCGAGGCGGTGGACGAGCGTAACCGGTACCTTTACCTGGCGGGGGGGGCCGCGGGCGCCGTGGTGGGCCTCTCCACCGAGTCCCTGGCCGCGGCGGGCGTCCTGGGTGTCCCCTTCGGGGTGCTGGGCCTCCTTATCCTCCTCGGCCTCACCGCTCTCGGGGCGATGCAGCCCCGGCTGGTGGATGTGCAGGGGGCAGCCCGTCGGGGGGTGGTGTACCTGGTCGCCAGCGCGGGGGTGGCCGCCCTGTACCTGGTGGCCTTGCTGGGGATCAGCCGGTGGCTGGCGGCCCGGACAGGCCTCTCCCTGGCGCTGCAGGTCCTCCTCCTCTTCGGGCTGGCCCTGGCTTTCCACCCCCTCGTCCGGGCCCTGCAGGAAAGGGTTGACCGCTGGCTCTACGGGAGGCGTTACGAGTATCTACGCGTCCTCCGCTCCTTTGCCGCCGCCACCCAGAGCATAGAGGACCTCCCCGGGCTGGTGGAGAGCCTTACCCGGACGGTCCGCCTGGCCCTGCGCGCCGACGGGGTCTGGCTCCTCCTGCCCACCCCTAAGGGGGACCTCTCCCCCATCCAGGGCGATGGCCCCACCCTCGGGGCCGGCTCCCCCCTCCTCCGTTGGCTTGCCCAGGAGGGGCGTCCCCTCTGGCGGCGCCAGATAGACACCCTCCCCGACCTTCGCCAGGTCCCCGAGGGGGAGCGGCAGTCCCTCCGGGACAGGGATATCCGCCTCCTCATCCCCCTGCGCACCCCTGCGGGGCTCACAGGGGTGCTGGCCCTGGGGCCACGCCAGGGGATGGAGCCCTACACCCAGGCGGAGGTGGACCTCCTCGTCGCCGTGGCCCAGCAGGTAGCCGCCTCCCTGGAGAACGCCCGCCTCTTGGCCTTGGAGCGGGAGCAGGTGCAGCGCCTGCGGGAGGTGGATCGCCTCAAGAGTGAGTTCCTGGGGATCATCTCCCACCAGTTGAAGACTCCCGTCACATCCCTGAAGGCGGCCATCGGCCTCCTGCAGGCGACGGAGCCCCTCCCCTCCTCCCCTGCCCGCTCCCGCCTCCTGTCCACTGTTGAGCGGAGCGTCTCCACCCTGGAGCACCTGGTGAACGAGCTGTTGGAATTCGCCAAAGTGCGGAGCGGGCAGATCACGCTGGAACGTGCCCCCGCGGCCCTGCAGGAGGTGGTCCGGGAGGCGGTGGACATCCTTACCCCCTCCATAGAAGCCAAGGGACAGCGCCTGGTAGTGGACATGCCCAGGGAGCCCGTGGTGGCCATGGTGGACGGCCGGCGCCTGGTGCAGGTGGTGGTCAACCTCCTCGCCAACGCCCACAAGTACTCCCCGCCCGACACCGAGATCGCCCTCCGCCTGTGGAAGGGGGACGGGGAGGCCGTCGTCGCCGTGACGGACTCCTGCGGGGGCATCCCCGAGGAGGAGCAGCGCCACCTCTTTGAGCCTTATTACCGCCCCCGGGACGCTTCGCCCGACGCGGCCGCCGGCACCGGGCTGGGGCTGAGCATCGCCAAGGGGCTGGTGGAGGCGCACGGGGGCCGGATCTCGTTCACGAACCACCCCGGGCGGGGCTGCACAATGGCCTTTGCCGTGCCCCTGGCCGGGGAGGCCCCCGCTAGGGTAGATTCACACCCTGAAGGAGAGGAGGCGCCTTGGAGGCCTACAGGCAGATCGTTGTCCCCCTAGACGGCTCCCCCCTGGCCGAGGGGGTGCTCCCCCACGCCGAGAGGCTCGCCTCCCTCTGCGGGGCGGAGGTGGTCCTGGTCCACGTGGTGCCCCTGGCCAGTCAAGTGGTGCAGCTGGGGATGGCCGGGGGCCCCGACATCGGCCCCTATCCCCCCGCCCACGCCGAGGCTATCACCCAGGCCATGGAGGCGGAGGTGCAGCGGGCCAGGGGGTACCTGGACCGCGTTGCGGAGCGCCTGCGGGGGAAGGGCCTGCGGGTCGCCACGGAGGTCCGCCGGGGCAACCCCGCGGAGGAGATCGTCGCCCTGGCCAGGGAGCGCCAGGCCGACCTGATCGCCATCTCCACCCACGGCCGCAGCGGTCTGGGCCGTCTGGTCTTCGGGAGCGTCGCCGAGGCGGTTATCCGCACGGCGGGCATACCCGTGCTGGTGATCAAGCCCCCCCGGTAACCTCGACCCGCAGCACCCGCTCCGCCCCGGCCAGGTCCCGGCAGAGGGTGACGGCTGCCCCCGGAAGGCGGCGCCGGGCCTCCTCGGCCAGGGGGGAGGCCTGGGGTGGGTCCACCTCCATAAGCAGGAGGCCTGGCTGGGCCAGGGCGGCGGGGGCCTGCGCCAGGAGGCGGCGCTGCAGGGCGGTCCCATCGGGGCCCCCGTCCAGGGCCAGGCGGGGCTCCCAGCGGGCCACCTCGGGCTGAAGGGCAGGGAAGCGGGGGGAGGGGATGTAGGGGGGGTTGGCGGCGAGGAGGTGGACAGGGCGGGGCAGGGGCTCCACCCCCTCCCCGTGGAGGAAGAGGAGGCGGTCCGCCACGCGGTGGCGCAGGGCGTTGCGCCGGGCCACCTCCAGGGCAGGGGAGGAGGCGTCCACCCCGTACACCAGGGCATGGGGGAGGTGGACCGCCAGGGCGACGGCTATGGCCCCGGAGCCGGTGCCGATGTCCGCCGCCAGGAGCCCCCGGCCCTGCGGGAAGTGATGGGCCGCCCACGCCAGGGCCGTCTCCACCAGCGCCTCCGTCTCCGGGCGGGGCGCCATCACCGCCGGGGTGACCTCCAGGGAGAGGCCGTAGAACCCCTGCACCCCCAGGATGTACGGGAGGGGCTCCCGCGCCCACCGGCGTGCCAGCCAGGCTGTGAGGCGCTCCCAACAGGAGGGGGGAAGGGGCTCCTCCCCATGGGCCAGGAGGAAGGCCCCGTCTTGCCCCACCGCTGCGGCCAGGAGGAGCTCCGCTTCCCGCCGGGCCTCCTCAACCCCTATCGCCTCCAGGCGGTGACGCGCCCAGAGGAGGGCCTGGCGCAGGGTGGGGTGGCCATCATGAGGGGGCATCCGAGGGGGAGGCCAGCATAGCCAGGCGCCGGGCCTCCTCCTGCGCCATCAGGGCGTCCAGGAGAGGGTCCAGGTCGCCGTCCAGGATGGCCTGGAGGTTATGGAGGGTCAGGTCAAGGCGGTGGTCGGTGACACGGTCCTGGGGGAAGTTGTAGGTGCGTATCTTCTCCGCCCGCTCCCCGGCGCCCACCTGGCTCCGGCGCTGGGCGGCCACCTCCTCCTCCCGTCTCCGGCGCTCCAGGTCATAGAGGCGGGCCCGGAGGATCTGCATGGCCCGCACCCGGTTCTGGTACTGGGAGCGCTCCTCCTGGCACGTCACCACAATGCCCGTGGGGATATGGGTGATGCGCACCGCCGTCTCCACCTTCTGTACGTTCTGCCCCCCGTGCCCGCTGGCCCGGAAGGTCTCGACCCTCAGGTCGGCGGGGTCGATGTGGACCTCCACCTCCTCCACCTCCGGGAGGACAGCCACCGTGGCGGTGGAGGTGTGGATGCGGCCGCCCGCCTCGGTGATGGGCACCCGCTGGACCCGGTGGACCCCCGACTCGTGTTTGAGGCGGCTGTAAGCCCCCTTGCCGCTCACCTCAAAGACGACCTCCTTGAGTCCCCCCAACCCCGTCTGGTGGCGGTCCAGGACGCTGACTCTCCACCCCTTGCGCTGGGCATAGCGCTGGTACATGCGGAAGAGGTCGGTGGCGAAGAGGGCCGCCTCCTCACCCCCCACCCCGGCCCGGATCTCCACGAACACGTCCCGTTCGTCATTGGGGTCCTTGGGGAGGAGGGCCAGGCGGAGGGCCCGCTCCATCTCCTCCCGGCGGCCCTCCAGGCGTTGCGCCTCCTCCCGGGCCAGGGTGCGGAGGGCGGGGTCTTCACTCTGCAGCGCCAGGGACCGGGCCTCGTCCAGGTCTTTGAGGAGGCGGCGGTATCCCCGGTAGAGGGCCACCACCTCCTCCAGGGAGGCGCGCTCCTTGGCCAGCGCCGCATATCGTTGGGGGTCGGCGGCAAGGGCGGGCGAGGCCAGGTCCCGCTCCAGCTCCGCAAACCGTCCTTCCAGGGCGTCCAACCGGGTGAGCAGGATGTCGGGCAGAGGCATAGTCCCTTCCCCATGGTAGCAGAGGGGGCCATTGACCCTCTCCCCTTTGCCGTGCTAGGATAAAACCGCCCCGGTGAGCGTGGCCAAGGGGTCTAAGGCGCCAGGCTGTGGCCCTGGAGACCGTGGGTTCGAATCCCACCGCTCACCCTTTCCCCTTCCCCACCCCCCTGGGGGTGTTTGAGGAAAATAGCGGTAGGCCCCTGTGCCTGGCCCAATGGTGGGCAACCACGGGGGGTTGCCCCTACGGTTTATCCCCGTCCCTCTTGGTCAAACATCGCCCGCGCCTGAGGTTGGGACACGAGTTGGGACACCGATGTTGGGGGGCAAACCGGAGGATGTCCACCGCCATCTATAGAAGGGCCGGCCATCATCGGGGTGAACCGGGTCTCCTTCTTGGCCATCGCCATCCCCTGTCCTAACTCTGTCCGCACTTCAGATTCCATCCCCCTTGACAGGTCTTCCGTGGAGGTGGTAGGATGAGGCGAAATTTCGGAGGGAGGGGCCATGAGGGCTTTGCTCTGGTTCCTACTGGCAGGGGTTGTGGCGGCTTTAGTAGGATGTCGGCCTGCGGCGCCACCCGCTCCCACCCCCACACCACCCCCACTCCCTGTGGCGGCCCCCACTCCCACCCCCGTGCCCCCGGGCCCTGCCCCGACCCCCTTCGTCGCCCCCACCCCCATGGTGGTGGTGACCCCCACCCCAACCCCCGTGGCGGCGCCCCTCCCCAA
>Ga0079995_1055803_pt1 | contig 55573 bp, 51 predicted proteins | sample FaiFalFF_MnMetaG_2_FD_69198 | JGI IMG/M metagenome (GOLD analysis project Ga0079995, IMG submission 69198) | Freshwater microbial communities from Yellowstone National Park, Wyoming, USA - Fairy Falls C (FF_Mn_C) (SPADES assembly) (version 4) | ecosystem: Environmental > Aquatic > Freshwater >... | reverse complement strand
TGTTAATAGACTATGAAATACGCCTGAAGGATACAAATGAATTACTAGATACAAATATTGAAGATGTAGCAAAAAAAGAGAAATATGCTAAAGAAGAAATGAGGTTTGAACCTCTGTTAGTGATATTAGGCAAAGGTTATTTCCAAAAATATGTTGAGGAAGAAATGATAAGAAATGGTGTTATACTAGGAATTAAAAACACAATTGAAGTACCTCCTCAATTTGCTTTTGGCATTCGTGAACCACAAAAAATTAAAGTAATTAATGCTAAAGAACTTTCTAAAGAAGGGATTCTACCTCGTGCAGGACAAAGAATAAAAATAAGAGATCAGGAAGCAACCATAATAACCGTCAGCGGTGGCAGAGTAGTTGTAGATTTTAATCATCCATTATCAGGAAAAACTATAGTATATCATATAATACCTAAAAGAAAGATCGAAAGCTTAGAGGAAAAAATTTTACATTTAGTAATAAGACGAGTAAAAACAATAGAAAAGGAAAAAGTAAACATAAATATCGAGGAAAATTCGCTGACGATTAAATTTAAGGAGGATGTATTAGATTATAGCGAGTTAGCTCCTGCTTTAAAAATATTGATAACGGAAATTGAAGAGACCACGCCTAATATTACTAATTTTAAGTTTATAATAGAAAAAGAAAAGCCCAAGGAAATACAAGAAAGAAAATTAACAGGTTAAAAAGCTAACTTAATTTTACGTTGACTAATAACTAAAGCAAAAGTTTATAAGTTGTATTTTACAAATTTTAATTAGTTCTATATAAGGTGAAATGAATGTTAAACAAAATTAATAAGGAATTTATGACAGGAACAACAACTGTAGGAATAACATATAAAGAAGGGATAATCCTAGGTGCAGATAGAAGAGTTTCTGACGCTTATAGCAAAAAAGTAGCTCATAAAACTGGGAAAAAAATTTTGCAAATTGATGAGCATATAATAGCTACAATAGCGGGTTCTGTCGCTGATGCACAATTTTTAATCGACCAATTAAGAGTTAATGCAAAAATATATAGACTCCATAATAATAGACCTATTTCTGTAAAAAGTTTAGCAAATCTTGCTTCAATTATATTATTTAATTCAAGATTATTGCCTTACTTTACTGAAATAAACATTGGCGGTTATGATTCTTATGGACCATCTTTATATACCGTAGATTTACTAGGTTCTTTAACAAAAGAAAGATATATTGCACGTGGTTCAGGATCTCCTTATGCTTTAGGATTAATTGAAGCAAAATACAAGCCTAATTTAGAATTAGATGAAGGAATTAAGATCGTAATAGAAGGATTAAAAAGTTCAATAAGCTGGGATCTTTTTACAGGAGAAGGAATAGATATAGCTATTGTTAACAAAGAAGGAACAAGATTTCTCACTGAAAACGAGGTCAATTATTACATAAAAGAGTTGGATAGACGGTAATGGGTCTAAATGTAAAATTAATCGAAGCAATTAACGAGTATCTACCCAAGAATATTAATATACGAATCGAATTTGAAGGACCATACTTAGTTATATATACAGATGATTTATCACTAGTGACTGGAGAGACTGGTGTTATACCTAAGTTGGCTAAGTTATTAAGGAAAAAAATAATTGTAAGGCCTTTACCTAACATAAGAGTTGAGAAAGAAAAAGCAGTAGAAATTATAAAGGAATTAATACCAAAAGAAGCTGGTCTTGTAGAAGATATGATATTGTTTAACAATATTACAGGAGAGATTCATTTATACGCTCTTGAGATATCTCATATTATTGGAAGAGGCGAATCGACATTATGGGAATTAACTCATAAATTAGGATGGAAGATCGTGCTGCATAAAATACCTCCTGTAGAACATAATATAATTAAAAGTATTGATGCATACTGTATTTCAAAACAAAACGAGATATACAAATTTAATTTAGAAACAGGAATGAGAATAAACAGAGAAACTCTAACTGAGCTAGGAAATATAAGAATATGTGCCTTGGGAGGAGCCCTTGAAGTTGGCAGAAGTTGCTTTTTAATACAAAGCGAAAATTCAATGATAATGTTAGATGCGGGCTTAAAACCTGGCGCTAAAACTTTTAAGGAAGAATTTCCTGCTTTTTGGTTGCTAGATAATTTTATTTATAAATTAGATGCGGTTGTAATATCTCATGCTCATTTTGATCATTGTGCAGCGTTACCTTACTTGTTTAAATATGGATATAGAGGTCCTGTCTATACCACTGCACCTACCAAATATTTAATGAGCTTAGTGATATTTGATTATTTAAAAATTTTAGAAAAAGAAGGTCGAATAATGCCCTATTCATATAATGACGTATATACCATGCTCCAACACATAATAACTATAGATTATGGGGAAGTCATCGATATTGCCCCAGATGTGAAACTAACGTTTTATAATGCAGGACATATATTAGGTTCGAGTATTGTACATTTACATTATGGAGAAGGCTATCATAATTTAATTTATACAGGTGATTTCAAGTTTGAAAAGACATTGCTATTAGATAAAGCATTTAATTTATTTAAGAGATGCGAGACCTTAATCATGGAAAGTACCTATGGCGGAAGTAAAGATATTATGCCGAGTAGAATTGAAGGAATCAACATTCTTCTCAGCATAATTCAAACTACATTAGAACGAGGAGGCACAGTTTTAATACCAGTTTTATCCGTAGGAAGAGCGCAGGAAATTTTAGTAATTCTACAGGAGGCTATTGAAAGTAAACAAATTCCTAAAGTTCCAATATTCGTGGATGGTTTGGTTAATGAAACGACGGCTGTTCATATTGCTTTCCCAGAATATTTGTCCCAAGAAATGAGAATGAAAATAATAAGAGATAAAAATCCACTTTTATCTGAATATTTTGAAGTAGTAAAAGATACTAGTGATAGAGCGGAAGTAGTAGAAGTAGGACAATCTATTATAATTTCTCCTTCAGGAATGCTTACAGGTGGACCAATTGTAGAATACTTGAAGCTACTTGCTACAAACGAGAAAAATTCTTTGGTATTCACATCATTCCAGGTAGAAGGGACGCCTGGAAGAAAATTAAAAGATGGTGAACGGGAAATTGAGATAGGAGGAGAAAAGATCAAAGTAAACTTGCAAGTTTTCTCTGCAGAAGGATTTTCTGGACATTCGGATAGAAACCAGCTTATAAATTATATAAAATCTTTGCAAACGAGACCAAAGAAAATTATTTTGGTTCATGGAGAAAAGAATAAAATTGAAGAATTAAGACAAGGAATCGCTGAAATGAAAATATTACCTGCACGAAATATACTTACACCTGTAATAAGCGAATCAATGAAAATAAGATAATATGTTACTTCTTTGTCTCACTTAATAAATTACGGATAAAATCTATACAAAGAACATAAATTTTATCATTTTTATAATGAAGGTTTTTAATTACTTTTCCTTTTCGGTTAGCTAATTTTTTATAAGGTTCCTCAAGGACTTCGCCTATAGCTATAGATTCACTCTTAGGGGATTTTATTAATATAATACTTTTTTCATTAATATTGGAAGGAAAACTAATAATGCCTGGAGCCATCACATCAGCGCCATTTAATATATGAGGCACTGCTCCTTCATCTACCATAACAAAAGGCAACTGAGATTTGCTTTTATTAAATAAAGTGGGTATTAATACGTTCTTTACTTTACAAAAAAGTGGACTTGAGTTTATTAAGTAAATATTATCACCGTTCTCCAATTCCAATTCTTCTATTTTATCATTTATTGTAAATTGAAATGAAATTCCTAGCATATTTATTTTTTTTAACAATTCTTTGGATTCTGATTTGCTTAAAAATTTACGTTTTTTGATCAACACAAAAAAATTTGATTACTTAGCTTTATATAGTTAACCTAATAATATTGAGAATATTAAGAAATGTCATCATCAAGCGAATTCCTCCAAACAGTAATGGGCCAAATAGTTCTAATAAAGCTGAAAGGAGGTAGAGAGGTAAGAGGGGTTTTAAAGAGTTATGACATGCATATGAATTTAATTTTACAAGATGCCGAAGAAATATATAAAGACGGTAATGTTAAAAAATTAGGAACAGTAATAATTAGAGGAGATAATGTAATTCTAATATCTCCTATATGAGGTGAAGAAAAATTACTAGAGGGACTACCTCATTTGGAAAATTTAATAAACGTTCAACACATTCAAGATGCAGAAGATGTGGTAATCATTCATATAATAGAAGAAAAAGGTATTGTGCTTATTGTGGTTTTGGGAAAATGAAAAAAATAAAAGGATAATTGTTTTGAATTTAATAATATAATAAGAGGGCCGGTAGTTCAGTGGTAGAATGTCCGCTTGGCGTGCGGAAGGTCGAGGGTTCGAATCCCTCCCGGTCCATATTTTTCATGGGCCGGTCGTCTAGCCTGGAAGGATGTTACCCTGACGCGGTAAAGGTCCCCGGTTCAAATCCGGGCCGGCCCATGAAAAATTAAATACTAATGAATGTAATATTGTTATTATGCCTTCTGAAATTAAAAGCAAAGAGGAATTTTTAGAAATTTTGAGTAGAGCATATGAATGTAGAATAAAACAAGGTAAAGACCATGTAAAAATTAAATTAAGAACAAAAAGTAAGCTTTACACATTTAAAACTACTCAAGAAACACTGAACGAATTGTTACCCATGATTAAATGTCAAATAATAAATTTATAGAAAATATAGCAAAGCAAGAGTAATAAACACAGGTAAAGGTAATCCAGGCATTCTACTTAATTTAAATAGTAAAAAGATCGTAAGCAAACCTCCTATAATGATCCCTATTGTTGCTAAAAAAATTTTAAATACGAATATTGAAACGGTATTTGATAATAAAGCAGAATATAACACTACATCACCAATTCCAATTTCTATTCTACCAAGTTCTAAAAACATTCCACGAGTTATTTCGGAATTGTTATTTTCAAACTGTGAGTCTTTTATATTTGCATTATTGCTTCTTTCTATTTCATCGACAATTTTTCCTATTGGTCCTATTGAAACAGCAAATATATCATAAAGTGATAGGGCTATTAAAAAAATAGCTAACTGAACAAATTCAAAAATCCCACCTATTATCGAACCAAAAATGCAAGAAATAATTATTAAACTATGATTTTGAATATGAATATTTTTCGCTTTAAAGATGCCGAATAATAATATCGAAGAAGAAAATAATATAAAGATTAATATAATAGGGAAAGATTTGTCAAATATAATTTTTTCTAATAAATTTTCTAACGGATTAAAGAAAAGAAAAAGTAAAATAAACACTCCTATGCTAAAACTGTAAATGAAAAGAAATTTTATTATAAAATATTTTTTTCTAACAAAAAGAATAAAAATTAATGTAGCTGCCAAACCTGCTGCTATTACGATATAAAAGGCTTGAAAAGTAGCTTTTGCAGGTTCAGTTGTTCCTACTTCCTCTCTAATTGGAGGAGTGACATTTTGATATTGTAAGTATAATGTAAAAATCGAAGAAAATAATAAGATAAGAATTATATAATAAAAATATTTTGGTAGAACGCTCAAAATATTAAAATTGATATTCCTTTCCATTTTCTGCTATGATAAATTTAATATCCTTAAAATTTGTTTCTAACATTTTTTTCATCTCTTGAATTCTAGGCCATTCGCAATGAATAAATAAAACGTTGGAAGGATTAATTGCTTTAATATAAGAAATTATTCCTTGCATATCTGTATGAGAGGAAATACCAAACCAATCTACTTTAGCTTTGACTTTTTCCACGCCTGTAGGCAAATGTAGAATTTTATTTTCTAAAATTTCTCTCCCAGGAGTATCTTTCGATAAATAGCCTACAAAGAAAATCGCATTTTTTTCCTCCTTAATGAGTTTTTTTATATAATAAATTGCAGCGCCCCCTTTTAGCATTCCTGCCGGAGATATAATTATTGAAGGTTCATCCATTATATTTTTCCTTTCTTCTTCTTTACTTATCCATATTGCTCTTTCATGAGCTTCATTTAATAAATTATAATTTCTAAAATATTCTGGATATTTCAGCATAATTTTACTTGCAGATCTTGCCATACCGTCTAAATATATGGGATAGTCTACATTATGTTCATAAAGTAAACAAAGAATTTCTTGTGAACGACCTATTGAAAATGAAGGAATTAAAACACTGCCACCATTATCTAAAGTCTCATTAATTTCTTCAATTAAAGTTTTTTCCAAAAGAGCGCGATTTATATGGTTTATACAAGCATATGTTCCTTCACAGATTAACAAATCAACATTTTCATTGACAAAATCAGCGCCTTTAATCAATTTGCTATCATATACATTAAAATCTCCTGTATAGAGAATGTTTTTTTCTTTAACATCTATCAAAATTAACCAGCTTCCGGGTATATGTCCCGCATTGTAGGTCTTAACATAAAAAGAGTTCAAATGAAACGAAGAAGAGAAGTTTACCAACTTAGCTTCAGATTTGATCTCTTTAATAACTGTATTATCAAATTGTACTTTATTTTTAGATATTTTTAAAAAGTCATTCAAAAGTAATTCCATCAATTCAAAAGATAAATTATTAATATACAATGGTGGTTTTATGGTGGAACCATATATCAAAGGAAGACCTCCTGTATGATCTAGATGAGCGTGAGAAATAATAACACCTTCTACATTTTTTATATTTGGAGCTAATGGAAAATCAACGTGTTCATTAAAACTTATTCCATAATCTAATAGTAAGGAGCTATTATTATACTTAATTTCAATAGCATTTCTACCTATTTCTAATCCGCTGCCTAAAATCTTAACTTTAATTCCCATGATTTATTTAAACATTAAGATTTACAGAATTAAAAACCTATCATTTAATTTAAATGTCATAGATTTAAAATTTACCATATTTGTTTTATTCAACCTACTATACAAATTTAGATTTAACGCAATTTTAATAACTAGAGGGAGCTTAATAAATAAATATTTATAGGATGTAAGAAAATAATGTCAAGGATGAAACTAAAAAATGAAATTAAGATATTTGAAACTATAGATTTTAAAGAAAAAACTTTTATTACGGGATTTCATGGAGTAGGAGGCGTGGGATATTTGGTTTCAAAATATTTAACACTGCAAGAAAAGTCACGCTATGTTGGATACATAACGACACCAAGGATGCCAATGGTAATTCGAATGGAAGGAGACAGAATAGGATTACCATTCGAAATTTATGAATATAACAATTTTATAATACTTCTTAATGAAGCTATGCCTGATCTAAAATTTATGCATAGATACATAACTAAAATAGCTGAGTGGATTTTGGAAAATAATTTTAAAATGGCAATTCTATTTGGAGGATTGGCGGAAAGAGTAAAAGGAAATGGTGAAATTAGGATTGCTTATACTAGTAAATATGCAAAAGAATATGAAAAATTTGCACCACCATTAGAAGACAAATTATCAATAATAGGCCCATTGGCATTGTTATTAAGTATTTTTGAGATCCATGAGTTTCCTGCGTTATGTATTTTGCCCTATGCAAGAGTATATGAATATGACCTAAGAGCAGCTCTTGTTGCTTTAAAAATTTTAAAAGAAAAATTTGATCCTTCAATTGATCTCACTAGAATTGAAAAAGATATAGTTAAGGAAAGAAAAGAAGAACTAATGTTATTAGATCAATTTGAAAAAGCAAGACAAACGCAGCCAGAAAGTAAAATCTTTTATATGTAAATATTAAAAAATAAGTTTAATATTATTTAATTATAAAATCCAAAATTTTTGATATATTATTAACAAAACTATTTAAATTAAGAGATTGAAGATTTATTGTTAATATAGGAATATTATTCTTAATTAAAATATCTTCGATTTTAGTAAATAATGATTTATAATCAGATGTAACAATTAAAACTGCCTTTCTAATGGAAGCATTTTGAATTTTTGATAATATTTTATTTATAATACTTCTAAACCTAAATGATTTAACTCTCCCTTCCCATTGAGCTAAGGGATACGTTTCTGATAGTTCGTAGGGAATCAATATAAAAGGAAAGCCTACATATACTAAGTTTATTGTTTTTTTAACGTTGACATCTAGCTCGCTTAATTTTGAAGTTAAAAACCTAGAAATTTTAGTTCTTATAAATGGTTTACTATGTAAAAATGGCAATAATATTAAAATCGAATTGTCATTAAATTTAAAATTATTAATAAACATTTCATAATAAGTTAATATTTCAGGTCTTATAGCGGAAAAAGCATCAAATAAAAATAAACCTCTTAAGTTAATTTTTGAAATAGGATTATATTTTTCTAAATATTTGATATGTTTTTTTAAAAATAAAAAAGCTTCATATAACGCAGGATGAACTCTTGATTTTTCTTCCAAATAATTCCATAATGAACCTTCTTTAATATATGTTCTTATGGCTTTTATCTCTTCTAACGAGACATATAAATTATGTTTGGCTAATAACTTTTCTCTTTCCTTTTTACTCATTTCTAAAATTTCTTTTACAGAAATTTTCCTGCAAACATCACAAATACATGGCAACTCAGATAATTCTTGGATCCTGAATGTACGGGTTCTGGTTATATATCTATCGTCTTTTGCATAAAGATCATATGCAGCAGAATCAAAAGTATCTATTCCCATAGATATTATAAACGGGAAAAACATAGGATGTCCTGCGCCAAACAAATGCATAGGTTTGGCAGGACCAATAATAGTTTTTGATAATAAAATCATTTTAAGAACTGATTTATAATTGTAAGTTTCCATTAGTCCAGTAGGACTGCCTATTGCATAAATATCATAATCTAACTCTTTTAATTTTTTAGCACAATATTTTAATAAATCGTAATTTAAACCGCCTTGTATAGGAGCCACAAATAATGAATTATAAGTTTGAATATACCTTTTAGCCATTTTGGCTCTTCTTAAAGTTATATTTACACTTTTTTTAGCTACTTCTCTATCTTTAGTTAAACCTGTAGGAATATCTAAAATAACACAAATGTCACTTTTTATTTTGATTTGATATAGTAATGATTGTTTGGGCGAGAAATTTATGCTTCCATACTTTAAAACTTGATATCCACCTGAATCTGTCATTATTGGATAAGGAAAAGATAAATATTCGTGAATGTCAAAAATCTTACCTTTCATTTTTTTCCATAAAAGGTAGGCATTTGTTATAATTCCTTTGTACCCTAGCTTTTTTATCCATTCGATAATTTCAGGATCAAAGTTTACATTTATTACGGGTAATAAGGCTGGTACTTCTAGAAAGCCCTTTGCTGTATATATTCTTCCTATCCTAGCTGCTAGCGACTTATCTATTATTTCAAAACTCATTTATTATGAAGTTCTAAAAAAATCGCTACAAATTGCTCTTACTTTATCTGCTATTGGACCAGTCCCTTCAACGGTTCCGTTAGGTAGAATTCTAACTTTATCAGCGACAGTTATGACCTTAGAAACTTCATCATAACTAACAAGTCGCGGGAAAAATTTTTCAAGTTTTTCTGCCAAGCTTTTAAGATCTATATATTTGCTTAGTAATTTTATTTCAGCTACGATTGCCCCGTGTAATATAATTATAGGATAAACATTACCTAATTCGTCTTTAGCCTCATTTAATATCATATTAAAACTTTCAGGATCGATAACAGTAATTTTCCCTACATATTTTTTACCTTGGGTTGTGGTAATTTCTGCTTCCTTATCAATTATACTCTGAAGCTCAGACGAAAATCTCGTTCTAATAGGAAGACTCACGTTATTTTATTCATATTTATTAATTAATAAAGTTAATTAATTTTTCACTTTCAGCTATCTCCCTATATACGAAAAATAATCTGGAAAATACAGAATTTAATCTCTGATTATAATTTTTGTATCTCAGCAGCTTATAAAATAAATGCATAAAAATCATTGATGAAGAAATTGTGTGAAAAATGTAGTGTGGAATTAATTAGAACTAAGGAAAATAGCATTGTATGCCCAAATTGCGGATTGGTTTACTCTTATCTAAATTTGGAAGACAACGAAACACAAGAAGAAAAAATATTTCCCACATTACCTTTAGGTGGCAAAATTAATTATTCATCTTCTGGACTTTTTTTAAATGTTTTAAATAAACCTTTACCCCCAAAAGAACAAGAAAAATTTAGAACGATGAGGCGAATAGATGAAAAAATAAAGATATTTGAAGCATCTTCTGTTCTTAATGGGAGACTTCTAAATACATTAAATAGAATTTCTTCAGAATTAAATTTAAGTAAAAAACATGTTATAGATACAGCAATATTATTTTCTAAAGCAGCAAAGGAATTAAAGAATTCAACCTTAAAGTTTACCTATACTACAATATTAGCTGCAAGTCTTTTCCTTATTCTTAGACTTGAAACGGTAAATAAAGTTATTAGTTTGACAGAAATAACAAAAATGTTTGAAAAATACGGTCATAGAGTTACCAAAAGCAAAATAGGATGGTGTGCATTCCTCATTAATAAAGAAATACTTAACAATTCTTTAAGTCTTAAAGATCTAATAAAACTCTACATCGAAAGATATAGCACATTGTTAGCTAACTCAGATATAACAAATAACAAATTAAGAGTTAGAAAAATAAATTCCTCAAACGTATTTTTCATTTCTTCTGTTAAAAAAGAAGCATTAAATATGCTTAATTCAATAGACGAAAAAGAATTTCAGGGAAAGAATCCGTATATTATAGCAGCTGCATTAATTTACTTAGCTAACAAAAAAATTAGTAATAGCATAAAGGTTAAACCAGTATTATCATTGAAAGACATAGCACGTGTTTGTAATTTAAAGCATTATTCAATTATGGATAATGCATCTTATATTGCCAAAAAAGGAAATGCCATATAGAATAGATCTACCTAATTTCGTTAATTTTTTGCTTAAAAAGAAAATTAGCAACAAAGATATTGAAGATATTCTAAAATTTATAGGGGTAGAAGAGGAAAAAATTGCAAAACTTCTACCAAAAGAAACTCAACCTCAAGAGAATGAAGAAAAAGAACTTTTAGCTTATTTAGAAAGAGAAATAATTAGTTTAAGTTTCGATGTTAATAACTTAAAAACTTTATTAGAAAGCCATAAATCTAAAGAAGAGAGCTTAGAAAAAAGGGTATCAGAATTAGAAAATAAAACAAATAACATTCTGCGTTTATTGGAAGAAAATTTACCACTCCTAGTTAAAAGAATGAATGATAAAAGGTTGTAACAATTGTAAAATTTTAATTAAAAATAATTCAATAAATTTTATTTGCCCTTACGAAGAATTTGGGTTAGAAGAAAAAGAAAGTTGCAGAGTACGTTTACATGAACTAATAAAACAAGAAAATAAAAATTTTAATTGTAATATTATTTTTACAAATTTAAAAATAATGAAAATATATAACGAAAATATTTTCAAAAAAATTCTTAACAATTTTTTTTATTTTAATAATAAAATTAGGAAATTTATATTAATAAAAAAACATAAAATTGAAGAAAAAATTTATGATTATTTCTTTTATAATCCCATAAAAATTATAGAAATTTATCCTGATATAAAAGAAAAAATAATAAAAAAAATTATTACTAAATCAAAGTTAAATCTTTTTGAAGAGGCATGTTTATTATATGAAATGGAATATAGTGAAAGAGAAATTTATAATAGAATCTTTGAACCTGATGTTACATTGAACGAGAATCTAGTTATGACATGTAAACTCAAGGAAATAATTAGCAAAATGGGCTATACAATAAGTATCCTTGAAAACCAAAATTCCGAAATAATTTATTATGTAAATATAACAGATAGAAAAAGATTTCCTGAAACTAAGTTTAATCTTCTTAGCAAAATGTCATTATATAGTAATAATCTGCTTCGCTTAATTGTTGCCATTCTTGATGAAAACGTACAAGAAATCTATTTAGATAAAGAAAATGATTGGGTTTATTTAGATCATGAAAAATATGGCAGATGTTTTACGAACATCTTTTTATCATCTACAGACATAGAGAAATTTAAAACATTCCTTAGTTTAGTTACCGGTGAAGAAATTACTCCTTCAAACCCATCAGTAAAAGTTAGCTTACAAGATTCAAATGTAAAATTAAGAATAGCTATTGATACGTACCCTATTACAGAAAGTACAGCTATTGATATAAGGAAATTTAAGAAAAATATGTTAACGCTACAAGATTTAATTCAAAAGGGAAGCGTTGGAAAAGATATAGCAGCATTCCTTATTTATTGTCTAAAAAAACGAGCAGTAATAGTCATTTGTGGAGAGCCGAATAGTGGAAAAACTACATTTGCACATGCTATCTCTCAATATTTACAAGAGAGCTGGCGAAAAATATACTTAGAGGATGTCGATGAGCTTTATTCATCAAATAATTTAAAGTTTAAATTATTCATAAAAACGCGTTCAATTGATGTGTCCAATAAATATTCACAAAAGAAAGTTGAGATAATTAAAATGCTCCATCGTTCTCCTGATTGGATTTTTTTAGGAGAAATACAAACAAAAGAGCATACTTTAGCAATGTTTCAAGCTATTCATGCAGGTTTAAAAGGTTTAATGACATGCCATTCTTCTTCGCCGCATGAATTGATAAAAAGGTGGATTTTACAATATAAAATTCACCCAAGCAGTATAACTTCTATAAATTTTATAGTGGGAATGAAAAAAGAGATAAAAGATAAAAAAATTATTAGAAGTCTAAACGAAGTTTATGAAGTGAGTGGTTTAAATGAGGATGGAAACTGGCCTAAACTAAAACTAATCTATAGAAAAGGAAGATACAATTTATTACACAACATGGACGCATTAAAAGATCTTCTATTCATAAATCGTATAATTAACGAAGAAAAAACTACGTTCGAAAAAATATTAAATGAAATAAAAAATATTCAAGAAGAAATAAAAGATGTTCAAATTTAAATTATTTAATAAATATAGCAGTTTAGCAGATTTTGATGTTTCCAACTTATTTTTAATAAAAATATTTTTATTAATTTCATTAAGGAAATTTTTTACTAAGCAATTGTATAATATCCCCCATTTTTATACAATAGGAGATAATTTAATTAAGGAGAAAGGTATTATGCCTTTAAAGGTATTAAAGTTAGTGGCAATAGTAAATAATTTTTATGATTATAAAACTCTGTTAGAGATTTTTGAATTATCTAATAAAATAGATTATAAAAAACTTATAAATATTATTGAAAAAAATAAAAACTATATACTTAATTATATTCAACAATTTAATTTATACTTAACAATATTTATGGTTATTATTTATATTCTTCCTTTAGTATTAATATTAGGTAGCATGTTTTATAAAATTAATTATCTTTTAGTAATAATAATAATTATGCCATTAATTTTGATTTTGATCAAGAAAATTAATAATTTAAGAAAAAAACTAAAATGGTAAAAAACAAAATACGTATTCTCAAACATATTATTGAATATTTAATAGCAAGACATAATTTAGAGTCATCCGAAAAGGCTTTCTATAATTTTGTTCGTAAAAATCCACAATACCGTATAATACTGAAAAAAGAAAGTGAAAATTTACTTAAGGGAATACCATTAAGCAAATCTTTTAAAATTACTAGCAGACAAGTGCCAGAATTATTTGAAATATTTGAGCTTTATTCAAAAATTGAGAATTTACCTAAAAAAGAAAAAAATAAAGCATTAAAGATTTTTAATCATTTGTATGAAATAAACGAGAGCTTCTTAGTGCTGAGACAATTTTTAGAACAGTTATACATGAAAACAACCATTTTAAATATTATGCTTGCACTAACATATTCAATATTCCCATGGTTGCTTAATTTCTTTAAATACGGAATCATTTTTTCCAAACAATACTATTTTAAAATTATACCTAATTTAAGTGATATTATTCTATTTAATGGGTTATGTTTAACATTTGTATTAATATCCTCATTGTTATTTTCTGAAAAAAATAAGGTAATAACCCAATTGTTGCTCACCTTTAGTATATACTGGTTGTTCCAAATAATTATATTTACATTGTTTAACCTTTCATAACTTAATTAAAAAAATCTTTTAATCACGTTATATTCTTGAGTATTGTGAAGAACAGTCTTTCTGTTATGAATAAAGAACCTCTATTTATTTATTTGGTAATTTTTATACCTTTTTGCTAAAATATTTCATGAAAAAGATATTAAAAAACAAAAGAGGTTCTCCTTTAGTAGAAGAAGGACTTTTGCTAGGTATTGCTGCAGTTGCTTTTACAATAATATTAAGCATAGTTGCAGGAATTTTGATGGGTGTACAAAGTTATTTTAGTTCTGTTTCAAGCAATGCAACAAATTCCTTTAATGATTTCTTAAAACAAATAAACGATATATTAACTGAAATAGCAAGAAGGATTGGAATTGTATGATAAAACTAAATAGCCAAGATTCTTTTTCTCCCATCATTCATAGAAAAAGAAAAGGCATTTTCAAATTCTTTTATTCATTACTTAAACTAGAGCCAAAAACTGAGTTAGACTTTAAAGATGAAATTTTTCAAGAACTTGTGAAGTATCTTGAAGCTACAAGAACAACAGCTATAATTTTAGTTCCCCTAAATTACTTAAAAAATACAATTGAAACAGAGTTATTTATACTGATTTGTAAAAAAAGTCTGCTAAAGAAAGATAAAGATATAAGAAATATTTTTAACAATATAATTTTCTATATTAAATTAATTTTTGGATGTGAGATAAGTAATGTTAAAAAAGAAAAAATTGATAACATATTATTCTATTTATATAATTTTTAGATGATACATAATAAAAATATAGAAAAATTAAAATTTTATTTAATACAAAAAATTATTTTCAATAAAAGAATATACAAAGAATATTATGCTAATAATTCACAAATAGATATCGGCTATAATAAATTTACTTTGGAAAAATTTTTTTTGAATATTAATAATAAAGCTATTTTAATAATAAAGGATTGTAATTTAATGCCTTATTTTATTTATTATTTTTTTAATAAATTGAAAGAGAAAAATTTTAATATAATTTTAATTGATTGGAATAATGAAATATTGAAAGAAGAACGTTTTTTGAATAAATACTACACTAAAAATACATTAGAAAATTTTTTATCCCAAGTCTCCAATAAAGATTTTCTCTTAAATTTAATAACTAATATAATGATACTGATTTGCGACCTTAATATGGCTGAAGCGAACGTTTTAAAGAAAATGGTTCTAAATAAAATATTAGAAAAGTACGTTGAAAGAGTTAAATTAAAAGATATTAAAAGTGTGATGGCCAGCGTAGTTTTGACAACCACATATGAAAATGAGGTAAGAAACACCATAATAAAAAAGATCGAAAAAATATTAAACGACGAATTATTATCGGAATTAGAAATAGATTTTACTGCAGTAAATGAATCAATTAATGATATTTTATTATCATTACATTATTGGAAAGATAGCTCATTAAAAATCTTAGTACAAATGTTAATTTTAGAAACTTTATTAATTAATTACAAAAAAGAAAATAACTATATTTTATTTTTAAATTCGCCTGCTTATATTTATAACATGCCAGATATAGATTTAAAAGAAAAGTTATTAAAAAAAATCGGAGATATAATTAATCTTAAAATACCTGTTATCATTCTACTTGAAAATTTAAATAATGAGGTTTTTAAATTATTTTATAATTATTTTAACTATATTATTTTAACAAAAAATTCAATAGATACAGAATTTTCCATATTTAAAAAAATTTTAAGTTCTAAAATTTTAAATGAGTTAACAAATAAATTGAAATTAATGGAAGAAGATGATATTTTAATCACCGATCTACAAAATTTAATTTATATTCTTAAACCAAACCAAGATGAAGCTTTAAAGATAAAAACATCCAAGTATGATGAAGAAATCATCTATTTTGATGCTGAAAGTTGAAAATTGATGAACTCTGTTAATCTATTGTTAGTCTCATAAATCCTTAGCCAATTTATTTTTTTATATTTTTTAAAGTTAGCGTTAGCTTTAATTGTTTTAATTATATCAGGAAAGATTTTATTTGTTTGAGATACATCGATTTCTAATATTTTTGATTTTTTAAATTTTAAAAAGCATTCGTTAGATATCACCCCTAAAAATTCTGCTTCAACATTTTCTTTTATTTTTCTTTCAGAATATCCTTTTAGTTTAAGTCTGTGTACCAATTTAAGTGGATCATATCTAAGAATTATTACATAATCCAATTGTTCGGTAAAACAATCTAAAATATGAGAATCAAAAATGATATCAGGTACCAAGTGCATCAATTTGCTTATTAAATAATTTAATTTGTTCAAATCTAATACTTGACTGTTCCTTTTTTTATCATAGTATTTATATGAATGAAAATAATAGGCTAATGTGTTTATATTGAAATAATTAAAGTAAAAAAATAAAGAAAGTTTTAAAGCAAAAGAACTTTTTCCTGTTGAAGGCGTTCCTGTAACTAAAATTTTAGTCACTACTGCCTTCTTTTTCTTCTTCTTTTGGTGGTTTTGGCGGAGCTTCTTTACTTATTTTAGAGGCTGCAACAATTTCGTCTATTCTTAAAATTGTAGAAGCTGCTTCGGTCGCTGCTGTTAAAGTTTGTAATTTAACTATTAATGGGTCAAAAACAGATTGCTCATAGAGATTGGCCACCTTTCCGTTTATTCCATCTATTCCATATACATAGCCGTCTCCTTTTGCATGATACGCCCTTAATTCAGTTATAATATCAATTACATCCGCACCTGCATTTTCAGCTAATGTTTTAGGAATAATTTCAAGAGCGTTTGCAAAAGCTTCTATAGCCAATTGCTCTTTTCCTCCCACCATTTTTGCAAATTCTCTTATATGTTTAGCTAATTCTATTTCTACAGCCCCGCCTCCAATACAGATTTTAGGATATTTTATTACATCTGCCACGGTACTTAAACCATCTCTAATTGATCTCTCAGCCTCGTCTACCAATCTTTCTAATCCTCCTCTGATAAGTATGCTTACAGCCTTTGGGTTCTTGCATCCTTCAATAAATACCATCTTATCTTCACCTACTTTCCTTTCCTCAACTAATTGTGCTTCACCTACATCTTCAACACTTAGATCGTCAATATTTGTAATAATTCTAGCTCCTGTAGCTAGAGCTAATTTATCCATATCGGATTTTTTAACTCTGCGGACCGCTAAAATTTTTTCTTTAGCTAAATAATGCTGTGCTATATCGTCAATTCCTTTTTGACATATAACGACATTAGCTCCTACAGACTTAATTTTTTCTACCATATTTCTTAACATTTTTTCTTCTTCAGCCAAGAAAGCTTTTAATTGTGATGGATCAGAAATTCGTATTTCTGCATCTATTTCTGTCTTTTCAATTTCCAGAGGTGCATCTAAAAGGACTATTTTAGCATTTTCTATTCTCTTAGGCATGCCCGGATGCACAACTTCTTTATCGATGATGATACCGTTAATTAATTTAGTATCATATAAGCTACCGCCTTGTTTCTTTATAATCTGTATCCTGTCTAAATCTACGAATTTTTTACCATCTCTTTCTTCTACAATGGATTTAACAGCTTTAACGCATATATCTGCTAGGTACTCTCTCACAGCCCCCACTGCTTTACCATGTATTGAAGTCAAGCAAACTTTCTTTAAAATCTCATCATTTTCTATGTTAACAGGAATAGAAAATTGCTCAAGGAGTTCTTTTGCCTTGAATAAAGCCTTTTTATAACCACTGACTATTACTGTCGGATGGACATTTTTATCAATTAATTGTTCAGCTTCTTTTAAAAGTTCACCTGCAATCATTACAGCGGAAGTTGTCCCATCCCCGACTTCATCGTCGACAGTTTTAGATATTTGAACTAATAATTTGGCTGTAGGATGCTGAACTTCTATTTCCTTAAGTATGGTAGCTCCGTCATTTGTTATTGTTATATCACCTATACTATCAACAAGCATTTTATCCATGCCTCTTGGTCCTAATGAAGTTTTAACTGTTTCAGCTATGGCCTTTGCTGCTGCTATATTAGCCCTTAATGCCTCATAACCTGTAGCTCGTTGTGTGCCTTCCTTCAATATTAAAACCGGAACTACACCAGAAGGTGTTGTCATCGCCATTGTTAATACATTTTATTATATTATTAGAGCCACTATTTAACTTTTATCGGTATGTGGAAAATGAATAATAAAATAAATTATTAATCTTAGTAAATAAACATAAGAAGTAAAATGGGAAAAGTTAAAAATAAGAAAGTGAAAAGAATAGCTAGGACATTATTAGAAAAATTTCCTAATTTATTTACAGTTAATTTTGAGCATAACAAGTTACAAATTAAAGGAATGCAAGAGCTAAAGTTATCAAAAAAAGAAAGAAATCAGGTTGCAGGATACATTACAAGAATTATTAAACAACAAACCAAAAAGAAGAAAGAAGAAGAATAAATGGGATCAAACAATCTGCAATGTAAAATAAATTACAATGATTTTGAGATTGAGTTGACCATATTGAAAATAGAGGAATTATATCCGCATGAAGAAATAGACGAAAAAATTTTAAATGAAATGCTTAAAGAAACTGAAGAAAAAGGAATACTTTATCATCCGATCATCGTAGATAAAAACAGTTTAATTATTCTAGATGGTATGCACCGATTTTTTTTATTAAAAGAATTAGATTGTAAATTTATACCTGTTACTTTAGTAGATTATAATAATGAAAGAATTCAAGTTGAAAAATGGATAAGGAAAAGTTACCCAAAAAATCCTTATACTCTTAAAAACAAAATCTTCGAAATTTTTAAAAAATATAATTATAAAATACTGAGAGATGAGGAATCATTATTATATGATAAAATAATCCAAGATTTATTCGTATGGTTGCCACTAGAGCCTCCAACATTAATATATTTAGAAAATCCGGACATTAATACAAATAATTCTTTAATAAAATCTTTGGAAAAGATTTTCAAAAATGAGGAAATTAAGATAGAATATATTACAGAAAAAGAAGCCGTAAAAGAGGTTAAAAAAAGGAATACAAATGTAATTCTGTTTGGTGGTAAAAGAATTACCAAACCTGAGGTTATTAAAGTTAGAGAACTTAAAAAATTATATCCAGCTAAATCAACAAGGCACATTTTCCCCATTAAAGTATTTTATTTGAATATTCCTTTAGAAATACTAAAATTGTCAGAAAATGAAGCTTCAAACAAATTTTATTCTATAATAAAAAATAAGCGTTCAAAAATTTTATTTCCTCCTTTTACGATAGAAAATACTATAGTTACAGAATATGCAGGCATCATATTCGAATGAAGAAATTGGAAGAATTAAAGTTAAATTACTTGGCGTATTAAAAGGTTTAGCTAAAAAAGAAGAATTAGAGCTCCAAATTTCTTCAGAAGAGATTTCTTTATTTGACTTACTTAGACAGCTTACTAAGCTGAATAATAATGAAGAATTCCTTAAAAGAATATTTAACCCTTTATTAACACAAATCTCTCCTGACATATTAATTTCTTATGAAAATAAAATTTATCCTGCAAGAGGTAATGAAAATATGAAGATAAAAAGAAATTCCGAATTAACAATTTTTTCTTTTGTACATGGAGGATAAATTAAGTAGAGTAATAATGTTTTTTAATTAATAAAAATGCTTCACTATAGTTAAAAAATCTTAATTGATTATCACGCATCGACAAATATTTTAAGTTAAAATTTTTACAATTTGGACACTTTAAATGGTATTCATGAAAAAAAGTTTTACAATCGTTACAAAAAGTAAAAATAGAATATATATCTAACACCAAATGTTTTAGTGGCGAGTTTAACAAAATTTCCTTAGCTATTAGAATAATTTCATCCATTTTTATATAATTAAAATCTACTGGCAAATTAATGATAAAACCTCCTTCAAAATATTTAAGCAGTCTTAGCTCATTTTTTATTTTTTCCTTTAAATTACCAAAAGAAAACCAATCAGGAGTTAAGCTAGAAGAAAGACCATGTAATTTAATATCCCGTAATATTTTTTTACTCTTCCTTAAAAAATCTGGATTAAATGGTTTATTCTTAAAGGAGATTGTATCGTTTACTAGTGAAAGTTTTACCTGAAAATCATTTTTCAAATTTTTCTCCTTTAAAATCTCTATAATATTTCTTAAAAATTTATTGGCTAAATTAAAAGCTGAATCATCATTGAAAAAAGACTTATTAGTTATTAACTGAATAGATTCATAAAAGCCATATAAATTTAAATAATAATTAGAAAAATCGTATGGTTTATTTTTAAACAATCCATTATAATAATTTGATAGCTTATTTAATAAATTATTTTTATATTTAAATATTTTATATATATTATCAATTAAATCTATTAAATAAGAAAATATTTTATCTTCGTTATAATTATTAAAAGATGCAACATTTACCAGATTAAGTGTGGCTATTGTAGGTATGCCCCAAATATTGTTAGAATTTTCATTTAAAAGACCATAAGATGTTAGTGAAAAACACCTAGAATGTTCTTTAAATATTGTTATTCGTAAATATGGATACGCAGTAAACAAATTACTAAAAAGAGACAAATTTTTAAGACTTTCATTGTTAATATGAGAAACTTTAATATAAAAGAGGTTAGGGTAAATAAGTTTTTCATTAAAAGAAAATGTAAAAAACTCAATTAACTTAAGCAATAATTTACTGTTTATATCATAATTCAGTGAAAAGAAAAGCGTTACATTTTGTTTTCTTAAATATTCTACAATTAGTTGCATCAATGTAAAAATACTGTTAAGTAAGCTTTCATAATTATTCTCCCGGTTAAAAGAAATTAAAATATTCAGATCTTTATAATCTAAATTGCTTTTTAAGAGAATTAATTGAATAATCTCATTTGCGGTTAAATGAATACCTTCTAGGGAATTAATAAAAAGTGGATAATGCAAGCAAAGAATACCGCTAATAAAGTGACTTAAATTAGGAATATTAACAAATTTAAACAGATCTCCACAAATGCCCATTTCATTGATAATCCTATTAAAGATATATTGTAATGTTAAACTTTCGATAAGATTATTATTTTGCAACAAACCATTTTCATTTTTATTTATCAAAAATTCTTCAAGCTTCTCATATTTTAAAATTAAAGTATCTAACGCATTAATAGCAAGTAAGTTATTCGAAGTATAATACTTCAATAAAAAAAACAACATATCTTCGCTAATTATTCGTTTCGAATTATTTAGCAATAACTCTTTTATTTTAGAGAAAAATATTTCTGTGCTCGCATCTTGTACTAATTTATTCTTATCTATAGAGTTTAAAAATTCAGAAAAACTAATAACTTCAAATGGCGGAGTTGTTTTTAATACGTAAATATCTTCATTTAAGATTGTTGGGGCTGTTTCTAATAATGAAAGATATCTTAGTAATGATTTAGCACTAGAAGTTAACATATATTTTTTCTTATCTAATTTTTCAATAAGTCCACTTTTTTGTAAGATCCTTAAATGATACAATATCAAGGAGGCTTTAGCATAATCTAAACGAAGTTCATCAATAATATCTTTTAGATTCAAGGGTTTATTATTTAAAAGTTTTAATATTTCGTATCTGACTGGGTTAAAAATTACAGTAAGAAAATTATTCATAACTATTTTCTATAAGAGAAAATTTAAACTTTAAACTTATTTATCAAATTGGAAAAAATATTTATTGGGACTGTAGGCTAGCTTGGTAGACTGCTAGGCTCGGGTCCTAGTGACCCAGGTTCAAATCCTGGCAGTCCCATTATGAATTATACATCGTTGAAATTAAAAATCAAGAGATACTTAAAGCGATATTACTATAAAGAAAAATTAGAAGTTAAAAAAATAAGGAAAGCGTTGGATTTAATAAAAGGAAACAAGATAATTATGTTAGAAAATCCTATTTCTTCTAAAAACCTATTTCATATAAAAGGTCAAAAAGGAGATTATTATGTATTCAAGAATATATCTTGTACATGTTATGGTTTTTCTTCTTCGATAGCAAGAGAATATAAAATTAAACCTTGTTATCATATTTTAGCTTGTTCCATGCTAAATACTCATCAGCTTGCAAAGAATAGGGTAATTGTGAGGGATTTAATAAAAAAAATTTTATTAGAAAATTTATAATAAAGAGAGCCCTTAAATATTAATTATGAGCATAGATACTCTCTTAACATATCTTTATTATTCCTTGATACCTATCTCGTTATTCATGATAATTATATATATATTACTAAGAAAAGAAGAAGAAAAATAATGGGGAGAAGAAAAAGACGTAAGATAGTAAAAAAAGTAATTAGGAAAATACCTAAAATATTTACATGTCCTAAATGCGGAAAAGCTTCAATATTTATAAAAATTAAAAAAGAAGAAAACAAAGCAGATGTATTTTGTGCAGTGTGTAACTTAGCTGGAGTAGTAAAACTAAAATTTAGTGAAGAGCCTATAGATGCATATAACGAATTTATTGATTTATATTATAAGGGTGAACTTGGTTGAAAAATAAATCTGTATTTGAATATTTGGTTAAACTCATAGAGAAAGAAAAATGCATTCATTTAGTACTACTTGATCCTGAAAAAGTGAGCTTTAGCAAATTAAAAGAAACATGTCAAATTATTGAAAAAAGCGGAAGTAAGGCCATCCTTGTAGGAGGATCTACAGGAATAACGGAAAAATTAATGGAAAACGTAATATATGAAATCAAACAAGGCTGCAGTTTACCAGTAATTATATTTCCAAATAATTTATCTGCGATTTGTAAAAATGCTGATGCGATATTCTTTATGTCTCTTCTTAACACACAAAACCCATATTATTTAATTGAGGCCCAAATGCAAGCAGCGCCGATAATTAAAAAATATCAATTAGAAACTATACCTGTAGGTTACATTATAGCTGGCGAAGGAGGAGCAGTTTCATATATAGGATGGGCAAGACCTATACCGTATAAGTACTCTTATATTATTGCTGCATATGCAATGGCAGCTGAGATGTTGGGAATGAAATTTGTATATATTGAAGGAGGTTCAGGTGTAAAACGTCCTATTCCAAGTGACACTATAAAAGTTGTAAGAGAGAACATTAATATACCCTTAATAATTGGCGGTGGGATAAAAAACCCAGAGGATGCTAAGCGAGCAGCTCAAAGTGGAGCTAATATTATAGTCACAGGAACTCTTTTAGAAAAAAATAAATTTGATAATGAAACATTATTTAAAAAATTAACTTTAATTAATGAAGCCATCTCTTCGAAATAAAAAGATAAAAGTACGATTAATAAAGAATGAAATTTATAGAAAAACTTTACATATTACTTTAGGAACATTTCTTATATTATTTTATATAAATTTTGGTAAATTTGCAAGTCTTATTTTATTCTCTTCATTATTATTTCTTGCTATAATATCAGATGTGATAAGGATCCGTCTATATTTTATAAATCCTGTTAAACGAATTAATGAAGTGTTAGCAAGAAGTTACGAAACTACATCGATAGGAGCCCATACCTATTTTTTTGCAGGGGTTTTAGTTGCAATATTGCTATTTGATTCTAGATCTCCAGTAGTTTCTCCAGTAGTTTTTGCAATGCTTATAGCAGCTTATGTGGATCCGTTAATAACCATAACTGGGATCTTTTTTAATAAAATACGCCACCCTTATAACCAATCAAAAAGTGTTATTGGAACAAGTATAGGAGGATTAGTTACACTAGTAATAGCTTTGTCATTATTTAATAATATTCCATTTGCAGTTTTAGCGAGTTTATTACTTTATCTATTAGATAGTATACCGATTTCTTTAAATGATAACTTTATTTATCCAATAATCTTTAGTTTATTTGGAAGTTTAATGTTATGATTAAAAAATTTTGGGAGATTTGGGGTGAAACAAAAGAAATAGGCAAAGAACCTTTTGAACATGGAATATTTTTTATATCCGAAACTGAAATAGAAAATTTACCTTCAATTATTTTTAACAATAATGAAATAGCTCAACGAATTAGATTACTTGAGCAAATATATAAAACGAATAAATTTCTTGTGGCAAAACAAATATTAGCAGATTTTGCACTAAAACGTATAGTTATTAGTAAAAGTTTTGAAGAAAATTTAACATACGGATTGCAGTTAGCATTATTTTACTTATTAGAGTTTAAATCCAAGATACCTTTTGAGATGATTAATAATGTTTATCAGGAAGATATAGATAAAGGAAATCATTTAGTACTTATCATCGATAAAGAAAAAGTTGAAGCATATCCTTTTATTACTTTTTTAACATGGGTTTTGGCTACACTTTATAAATCAATTTTAAATGCTTCTGATTTTAACTTAAAACCTTCTTTGGAAAGCATAATCAATTATATAATAACGAAATGTAATTTCAAGGAGATAAAACATTATCAAGCTATTAAGGAATTAGTAGAGATAATATATAGAAGATATAATATAGAAATAATTGATAAAAATAGTAGGCAATCGTTAATTCCTGAAATAATTCTGCTTATAATAAACTCGTTTAGTTTTTATTATGATGAAATTATTAAAATAATTAGTAGCTACAATGAATTTGAATGGTTAAATATAATTATCAATAAATATTTATATTTATTAAATAATTTAAATTTTTATAAAGAAAAAGAAAATATTATATTTTTATTAAGAATACCAATGCAAAATAATATTGCACAAATTAACCAAATTGAAGATCTCGAGACAGTAATACTTGATCCGAAACTTTATAAAAATTTCTCTAAGACAAATTTTGCAGGATGGGATATAAAAAATAATAAGTTGTTACCTATTTTACCTAAAGTAGGCAATATTAATAAAGAGACTTCAAAACAATATAAAATATTTTTGTTTAAAAAAACACTGGATAGCGAAGAAGAATTTACTTTTCTTGTACCTAGCAAATTATACAAAGATGAGAAGGCCATATTAATTCATCCTTCCTACCTTTTCCGTTGCGAAAAATGTTTTGATATTGATAATTCAAATCATTGTAATATTTGTAATCGTGAAAAACGAATAATTGCAATATGCGTCGAATGTAAGAATACTAGAATAGGAATCGATAATAAATGTCTTGTATGTGGAGGAAGAATCCATACTTTATATTATGTGAAAATAAATTTGCAACACGAACTAAATGATTATTCTAAAAGATTAAACATAGAAAAAGAAAAAATATTGGAATTGCTAATCAATTCAAACTACAAAAAAGAATTATATCTTCTTGAAAATTTAGCGAAGGGTTATATTAGAAATAAATACGGTCTCAAAGTTGATTCAACCGGTGCGTGTAAAATAACTGTTAATGTTGCCACATCTTTAAATGAAAAAATTATCGAAGAAGATGAAATAATACTACCAAATCATGTATTGGGAAAATTAAAAAGCATTAGAGAATATATTTTAGAGTTAAAAAGAGAAATTTATAAACAAAATATTAAAAGGAAAGACGAACCATTTTTATTGCTAATTACAGTACAAGATAATTTACTTTATTATTTAGTTAAAATAAAAGGCTCTTCAGAAAATGACTTTGCAATAATTCACCCAAAGCTATACGCTAAAGTGACCCCTCATTTAAACCCCAATAATAAAATTCATATCTATTTACTTGAAGATTTTTTATTAAATTATTCAAAATTTTATTCTGAAAACGCCCAAGTTCCGGTATTTTTGGTCCTAAATGAAAATAAAAGCGAACAAATAAGTAAAACCGATTTAAAACTAGATATTCCATTTGAAGAAAACACAGAAGCACAATTTAGAGAACTAGCTTTATATAGTATAAAATTAACTTTACTAAACCAAATAATAGAAAAAGCAATAGCCAATGTTCGTATAGGATTAAAATGCGAAAATTGTGACAAAGAATATACAAGAATGCCTGTTTTTACTCGTTGCAAAAAATGTAGAAAGAAATTAAGATATAAATGGAATAAAGGCCCTCTTATACCTTATATAAAAGAAATAGAGAAGCAAATTCAGACGTTTAATTTATTTCCGTACATAAAGAAAATTCGAAGGCCAGTAATTCGTTTTGTGGAAGGATATTTTAAAGACTACGACGCCTATGAAAAATTGGATAAATTTTTATAAATACGTAAGTTGAAATTATAATATTATGTCCAAAAGTAGAAAGAAAAAAGAAGCTATGCCAATAAGTTCAGCTGGTTTAATAACTTATTATGAAGAAGATATTTCTAAAGTTAAAATAAATCCTGCTTTAGTCATACTATTAAGTATTCTTCTTATTTCAATGGTAATTTTACTTAATGCAGGAATAATTAGGATATAGCTTAATGTTTAAGGAAAAAAATTTAGTCGAGTATTATAAGGAACTTTGGAATTTACCATCCTATAAATTCATTCTTCCAATACTAGCAATTTTTAATTTAGCTCTACTTTTAATTATTTATTTTAATAAGCCACAGAATATCTTTTTTTATTTTTATAGTATATTTTTATTATTCTTTTTAATCTTTGTTTTTAAACAAAAAGATAAATATTTAACATGGAAAAGGTTAAGCGGAATAGTGTTATTTAACTTTACTGGTATTTTTTTAGCTATTGTAACATATATTCTTTTAGGTTATCAATATTTATATATAGCTAATGCGATTGCAACTTCCTTTTTAGTTTTATCAAACATTGCACTTTTTTTTATCTCAACAATTAATATAAAAATTTTATTTTTGATTGGTAATTTTTTTTCATTAATTTTTATATACATATATAATTTATTAAAAAATTCTTTGGATGGTATTTGGTATTATAATCATTTAATTTTGGATTTTTTCACTTATATAATAATTTTTATAATTGTTCTAGTCTATTTATATCGTATTAAAATAAAAGGAGAAATAAAATACGATCTGAATCCTTTATCGCATTTTAGAAATTTTATATTGACATGGTTAAATAAAGAAAGCAGATTTTTTGAAAACGTTCTTAAAAAATCTGCCTTTAATATAAAGTCTTTTGTGATTCCTTTTCTATTTTTAAAATCTAAAAACACATCTAAAACCGCAATATTTTTTTCATTACCTATCCACCCAGGACCTTTGCTAACAGTAGGTAGTTCTGATCTTCCCAGTTTATTACTTAGTAAAACAGATACATTATACTTCCCTTTTCATGGTCCTTCAACTCATAAGGAAGATTTAGTGGATTATGAAGAAAAAAGATATCTAATTAGCTTACTGCAACAATTACAACAAACTAAAGAAGATGAACTATATTCAACAGAAATGATAAGCGTCAAAAAAGATAGTATACAAATAGAGGGATTTTTACTTAACGAAACACCAATATTAATTATCTCACCAATAAAAGAAGGAATAGATGATATAGATCCTGAAATAGTCAAAGATGTTATTAAAATAACAAATGACTTAGGTTACAACCCCCCAATAATTATTGATGCCCATAATTATTATTCGAAGAATGTAACAAATGAAACTAATATCTATGAACAATTAATTCACGGTATACGAGAATTATTATATAAATTGAGCAATAGTAACAAAGAAAAAGTTAAAGTAGGTATTTCAGATATAAGCTTCAAAAAAATAGAAAATAATGAAATAGGTTACGGTAACGGTCGTATAATAGTTTTTAAAGCAGATAATTTCGCCAATGTACTAATATTGATTGATGCTAATAACATAACAAATGAATTTAGAAATATACTTTATAATGAAATTCTAAACTATTCAAAAAAGTTTAATTGTAAGATCTTTTTTGAAGTTTGCTCAACAGATACCCACGTGTTAACTGCAAGATTCCAAGGTGAAGAAGGATATTATCCTTTAGGACATAATAAGAAAATAATAAAAGAAATTGTAGATAGAATAATCCTTGCAATTGAAGACGCGATAAAAAATACTTCTGAAACAAAAGCAGAATTTAAATTATTTGCTACTCCTCCTTTAAAAATATTAGGAGAATTATATCCGAAATATGTAAAGATTTCTTCAGAATTTATAATTTACGGTAAAGGTTTACCCTTATTTGTTTTTATTACTGCTTCACTAATCAATTATTTATTACCCCTTCTTGTATCCTATCTTCCTTAAGAATTGTATCCTCTCTTTAGCTTTATCTTCATCCTCCACGCCAAGTGGAGTATAACCATCACAGACACCTAATACACCACGTTGTTCTCCCTCTTCATATATAATAACTTTAACAGGATTGGCTGTAGCACAATAAATATTTACAACTTCTGGAACCATTTTTATTGCGTTAAGTATATTTATAGGGTATCCTTGTTTGATACATACTATAAATAGATGACCCGCTCCTATTTTCTTTGCATATTCTACAGCTAAATTTATTAGGTCTTCGTCATTCCCTTCCTTTCTTATTAATCTTGGTCCTGATGACTCGCAAAAAGCAATACCAAACTTTATAAACGGTGATATGTTAACTATTGCTTCGTAAATATCTTCAACTGTTTTTATAAAATGTGATTGCCCTAAAATTATATTTACACCCTCGACAGGCTTTATATCTACAGTAACAATTTGTCCCATACATTTTAATTTTACTAAAGAAATTTATTTATTATATAAAATGGACAATAAAGATTTACCGAAGATTATAGAAGAACCACCCGGTAAAAAAGCTAAAGAATTACTCGAGTTAGACAATTACTATATTTCTCAGTCATATGCAAGATATTACCCATTATTTGTCGAAAGAGTTGTAGGCACAAAAGTTATTGACGTGGATGGAAATGAGTACATCGATTTTAATTCAGGGCTTCTATGCTTAAACATTGGGCACCATCCCGAAGTAATACAAGAAATAAAAAAACAGGCTGAAAAATTAATACATTACAGCATTACTGATTTTTACTATGAAGAAGTTCTTGAATTATCAAAAGAATTATCACAAATAATCCCAATTAAAGGAGGAATAAAATTTCATTACTGTAATAGTGGGACAGAAGCTAATGAAGCAGCGATTAAACTTGCAAGATATTATACAGGAAGGCAAAACCTTATCGCATATATTGGCAGTTTCCATGGTAGGACTTATGGCTCCTTAAGTTTAACCGCTTCTAAACCGGTTCATAGGAAAAAATTTAGCCCTTTATTGCCTGGAGTTTATCATGTACCTTATCCATACTGTTACCGATGTCCATTTAAACAAGAATATCCTTCTTGCAATTTTGCTTGTATTGATTTTATAAAAGAATGGGTTTTAGAAAAGTATGTTCCACCTGAAGAAGTTGCAGCATTTATATTTGAACCTGTGTTAGGCGAAGGGGGATTTGTTTGGCCACCAGAAGATTATTTTAAAAGACTAAAAAAAATTACGGATGATTATAACATTCTTTTAATTTCTGATGAAGTTCAAACAGGTATGGGTCGTACAGGAAAATGGTTTGCAATGGAACATTTTGGAATTGAATCCGATATCATTACAACTGCAAAATCTGTAGCAAGCGGCCTACCTTTAGGTGTTACTGCTGCAAGATCCAATATTATGGTCTGGGAAAAGGGTGCACATGCAACAACTTTTGGTGGTAATCCTATAGCTTGTAAAGCTGCTATTGCAACAATTAATGTAATAAAGAAAGAAAAATTGCTAGAAAGGGTAGAAAAATTAGGAGTGGAAATTAAAAAATACTTGCAGGAAATGCAAGAAAAATATGAAATAATAGGCGATGTTAGAGGAAAAGGATTCATGATAGGTGTTGAGTTGGTGAAAAATAGAAAAACTAAAATACCTGCAAAAGATGAGACTAATGAAATATTAATAAGATGCTGGAAAAAAGGTTTACTATTAATAAGCGGAGGTTTATCTGTGATAAGAATCGCTCCACCGTTAAATTTGGAAGAAAAATTGATTTTCAAAGGATTACAAATTTTAGAAGAAGAAATAAAAAAAGTTAATGAAAATATCAAATGACCCCTTTATTTCTACTGGATAATATTTTTGATGACCGTCGGCGGGCCATCAAAGTCATTTTTTATTACTTAATTTAAAGAAAACTTTTCCCGAAGTTAGGCTCTTCTTCTTTTATTTCTTGAAACATCATTATACTATTTCCTAAATAAAAAAGATAAAATAAAAGGGAAGAACTTTCTTATATGCTGAATTATTAAAGAAAAAGTTTCAGTGATGGTTTTCTAATAAATATATATCCAGTAGAAATAAAGGGGTGTTATTTTACATCGGAGAAATTTTTCTTTATTGATGGCCCGACGCTGACTATCGAATGGTTATATATTTCATTTTAATATTTTGAAAATTCTTAATTAAAATTAAAAATTAATACTGGTTAAATTATGCTGCTTCAAATATATTAGGGAAACTAAAAAGTACATAACAGACAGGTAAAAAATTTTCTTTCCAAGCCTATTTTAAAAATATAAAGTAGAATGATGGCCGTCGACGGCCATCTATTCGTAAACTGCTTTTTATATCGTTAATTTTTTGTACTTAAAATTTCTATGTATTAACTGTTTTGGTAAAAGGACCTGTCAAAATTAAAGTAAGAATAAGTAAGTTAAGATGGCACAGCGAGGGTCATAATGAGATGAAGACTATAATTTTCTCAGATAATTTCCTTTAGTATGGAAATAATTTTCATGATTTTTGGTTCTTGTTATGAATTTTCACGAAAAGGTTTTTATAATATTTTTGCTCATAAAATAAATTGATAGCGGGGTGGGAAAGCCAGGTTATTCCGCCGGGCTCATAACCCGGAGGTCGGTGGTTCGAATCCACCCCCCGCTACTTTTATTATTTAAACCCCTTTATTTCCACTGGAAAAACTATGAAGATAGGACCAATATTGACACATGATGTAATATCTTTAGCTGGTAAAAAGGGCGGTACACAAATTTTTTCTGCAAAGTCTAATAATTTAACTTGGAATTTCAACTGGAATAAAGTAATAAAGGTAATTTTAAGATCAGACGAGCAACTTTTCAAATGTTAAAAAATAAGAAATCGTTGAAAACATTATTGCAAAATATAATTCCTTTCGAGTTACTAGAGTTTATACCGACCAGTTATGAAATAATTGGTTCAAGGCAAGGATCTGTTATAATAATTCAAATTCCTGAACCGCTTAAAAGCTATGAAAATGAAATTATTAAAGCATTAATTTCTTTACATAAAAATGTAAAGGCGATAATTAAAAAAGAAAGTGAAAGAAAAGGTGAGTATAGATTATTTGACTATTCTTTATTATATGGAAACTCTACTGAAGTCATTCATAAAGAATATGGTTACTATATAAAAGTGGATCCTCTTCGAGTTTATTTTTCCTCCAAAGATTCCTTTGATAGAATCGATATTGCAAAATCTGTAAATGTAAATGAGGAAATTTTGTATATGTTTGCAGGTGTTGCTCCTTATGCAGTTGCAATTTGTAAATATCAACCAAATGTTAAAAAAATCATAGCAATAGAAAAAAATGAAGTGGCTTACAAGTATATGTTAGAAACTATAAAATTAAACAAACTTGAGGAAAAAATTATTCCTATATTAGGCGATGTGAAAGAAGTATGTCCTCAATATTATAATTTTGCAGATAGGGTATTGATGACATTACCATTAGGGGCACATGAATATCTTTCATTAGCATTGAATTGTATAAAGAAAACCGGAGGTATAATTCATTTTTATCATGTTGGAAAGGAAAATATGTTATATGATGAAGCAATAGAAATAATAACAAAATACTGTAGAGAGAACAATTTCTCTTTTTCGATATTAAAAACTAAAGTAGTTAATGAATATGCGCCCTTTAAATATAAAATAAGAATAGATTTCTATGCCAAACAAATGTAATTTTATAAATGTCTGTAAAAATCTATCTTTATCGTTACAAAAATTTACCCCTTTTAACGAAAAATATAGCGAATGAAATTATTAATCATATAAAAAGAGGAGAAAAAGAATTTAAGGCGTCTTTAGATTTAGGCTTAACTTTTTCCACCTTAAAATATTTTAATAGCATTGTCTGGATAAATGAAAACTTAGCCTTGCCGTTTGCTTCAATAGAAGATATAGCTTTATATGGCAAGGATAATTTCATTTACGTTCTTGAAAAAGGGAAAATATATGCATTAGCAGGTTTCAGAGGAAGGAATTTTTATAAAATGAGGAGCGTAGGATTACATGCCCCAACAATTGAAATTAATGGAATTCATATGCATAGAATAAAAGATATTCTGCCTTGGGATGATGCAAGAAAAAAAGTTGAAGCTTTAAAATTAAAATCGTACGATAAAGTTTTGGATATTGGGACTGGTTTAGGATATACTGCTATTCATGCGTTTTTTAAAAAAGTCAAAAAAATTGTTTCAATAGAAAAAGATCCTGCTATTTTAAATTATGCTGAATACAATCCATGGTCCAAATGGTTAGAGAAAATAACTATAATATTGGGCAATGCTGTAGAAGTTTTAGATAAATTAGAACCTTTTTATTTTAATAAAATAATCCATGATCCTCCCACATTTTCAATTTCTGAGGAATTATATTCATTAGATTTTTACAATGCATTGTATAATATATTGAGAAGAAAAGGATACATATTGCATTACGTTGGTTTCCCTTTTGCTGTAAGTAAAAGAAAAAAAATTGTTGAAAATATAACAAGCAGATGTAAACGGGCCGGTTTTAACGTTAAGAAAATTCCTGAAATTTTTTCAATTATATTATATAAGGATTGATTGGTTCACTTAAATGTCTACGTGATCTAGGAGGAGGGACGAGTAAAATATTTTCCTTAAGGATCCTTTTTTCTTCTGATAATATTTTAAAGCTGAAAGGAATCGAATATGAACATTTTTTGCATCTTAAACCTTTACCGCTACCTTCGGATTCCATTTTACTGCCACAGTATATACAGTAGGGATTTTCTTCCCTATACACTTTAGCTAATTTTTTAATTGATATTTTTTCGCAATTTATTGTCATTTCAGGGTCTTTTCTAATACCGCCTCCAATTTCTATTATGTCTCCTTTACTTAGAAACCTAACTAATTTATTCATTTGGCCGCTTTCTTTATACACTGCTGCAGTCATAATTTTACTATCTGTTTTGACTTTTAGCAATACATGTCCTCCCTTTATTATTAAAGGTTCCTCTACCACTTCAAAAACCTCATTAATGACGCAATATGGTTTAAATATTTTTTTACCTTTGGCTAATTTTAAGTGAACTTCTGTTCCTTGGTTTGTTTTAAATATAGTAGTTCTTTCTACATGTTCTTTGGCACCTATCGCTTCTGAAAATTTTATTAATACTTCTGGTTTTTTACCCCTTATACCATATAAAATAGGGTCTTTACCATGAGGAGTTATAAGCAATCTGCTTCTTTCATAATCTATATTATGAAAAGTTATATCTTTGAATTTTCCATCCAATTCTTTTATTTTTTCTAAATTAATCGGTCTTATTAAACTTTTTTGATCAGGTTTCCTATAAGCGATCAACTCATAAGTATATCCTTCTCTGAATAAGGCACCGATTGCAGCAAGAGCGCCGATTATTCCTCTAATTCCTTTCCTAAAATTAAAATATTTAATTTTATATTTTTGTACAAGCTGCAAGGCTTCTTCTATACCTACAACCTCAATTAAACATTTCTTATAAAAATTTTCCAACTCTTTAGTAATATGCCCTGTATAAAAGCAGATTACAGGTTGCGGTTTTTCTTCATTTGTTTCTTTATCAAAAATTTTAAGTTCATTAATTGTTTCAACTGCTATTTCGCTTACTTTATCGTCTTCATTGTTTATTCTTATGCAAATGGCCGCATTACCACGTGTCTTAAACGGAACATTAGGGTTTAGTCTTACTAAATAAGGATAGTCAGCCAAACTATAGCCAGCATTATTTAATTTTTCAATTAAAATAGAAGCAATATAAGTAGTGCATCCGCCTTCATTCGTGTCAGTATCATCAATACCTATATGTAGCATTAATTAAACTAAAAATTAAAATATGAAAAGAATTATTAAAAATTTAGGGTAAAGGAGCTCTGGGCGGCCGTCGGGGTTAGCCTGAGGAAAGTCCTCCGTCAATAAGGAATTTATAATGCCGCAAGGCATAAGCCGAAAGGCTTGGAAAATCACAGAAACAGAACAAGCTCTGTTGGATGTCGATGAGACCGAATATATCTCGGTAACGAGATATATAGGTTGAGTATAACAGAAGCTTGGTGAAACAGATTACCTATAAAGACAAAGGCGGGGTCGGATGATGAGTTTTCCTTACGAATCCAACCCGCCGACTAGATGAATGCCGCCGAAACAGAAGGAGGCTTACAAGAGCTCCTTTACCCTAAAATTTTTAAACTCATATTAGGTTATTAATTATGCAAATTTTAATTACCGGTATTGGAGGATTTATAGGTTCTCATTTAGCTGAATTTTTTGCACAAAAAGGTCATAATATACTTGGAATTGATAATTTGAGTAGAAGAAAAATTTTAGGTAAAAAAATCATTAACGAATATTATAACTGGGATTATTTACGAAGTAACTTTAAAAATGTCAAATTGATTAAAGGAGATATATCAAATGAAGATGATCTAAAAATATTTCATAATGAAAACATAGATGTTATCATTCATACAGCTGCACAGGTGGCTGTAACAACTTCAATAGAACAACCAAAGTTAGATTTTTTAATTAATCTTGTTGGTACGCTTAACATTTTAGAGTTAGCTAGAAAGAAAGATGCAAAAATAATATTCATGTCTACAAATAAAGTTTATGGTGAGAATGTTAACAAAATTAAAATAAAAGAAGGAGAAAAAAGATATGAGATTATAGATGAAAGATACAAGAATGGAATACCTGAAGATTTCCCAATTGATTTAACTTCCCATACACCTTATGGCTGTTCTAAAGTAGCTGCAGATATTTATGTGCAAGATTATTACTACACATATGGTTTAAAAACTTTCTCTTTAAGATTAAGTTGTATTTATGGAACAAGACAATTTGGCGTTGAAGATCAGGGTTGGGTTTCATGGTTCACAATAGCTACTTTAATGGATCAAGAAATCAATATTTATGGTAATGGTAAACAAGTAAGGGATGTACTTTTTGTTACTGATTTATGTGAATTAATAGAAAAAATAATTTTTTCTAATATTAATCATCGTGTTTATAATGTAGGGGGCGGTTTACGAAACTCTATTTCTCTTTTAGAACTTTTGGATTTGCTTTATTTTTTAACAAATAAAAGAACCAAAATAAAATTTTTTGATTGGAGAAAAGGGGATCAATTCGTATATATATCTGATATTTCTATGGTAAAAAAAGATTTAAATTGGGAACCGAAGGTAGATGTAAATTCAGGAGTAAAAAAATTAGTTGAGTGGGTTTCACAAAACATTAAAATTTTTTAAAAGGTATGGGCCAGATGGGATTTGAACCCATGACCTTCCGGTTATCAGCCGGACGCTATAACCAGGCTAAGCCACTGGCCCACTAAAAAATATTTTGAATTAATTAAATTTTAAATTTTTTTACTTATAAATAAGCAGGTTCCAACTCTAAATAATAGTAATAAACAGAGTAAAAGTTTTTATATTAGATTTTAGTTATGTATTATTGGGCTATAGGGGCGGTTTTAATACGACTTGGCTGTTGCCAAGGATGAAGTGTTAACTCCACCTATAGCTCACAGTGATGCGGGCCTAATAAAAAATTAGGTCCAAGAGAAAGGGTCTATTACACATCAATTGTAGGAAAAACCCAGTTGATCCTGCTGGACGTGTCTGCTATCGGGGTGGGTAGCCATGCGAGTCAGTGCCCAGGTTACCTGGGCACGGCGCACGGCTCAGTAAAACGTGCCTAAACTACCCTATGGACCGGGATATCCCCTGGAAACGGGGGGTAATCCCGGATAGGTATGGTGTGCTGGAATGCCACCATACCGAAAGTGCACAGGCAGGATGTTGCCTGTGCAGCCATAGGATGTGGGCACGGCCTATCAGGTTGATGGTGGGGTAACGGCCCACCATGCCTAAGACGGGTACGGGCCGTGAAAGCGGGAGCCCGGAGATGGGTTCTGAGACAAGAACCCAGGCCCTACGGGGCGCAGCAGGCGCGAAACTTCTGCAATGCGCGAAAGCGCGACAGAGTCACCCCGAGTGCCATCCGCTGAGGATGGCTTTTGCCCTATGTAAAAAGTAGGGCGAATAAGCGGGGGGCAAGTTCTGGTGTCAGCCGCCGCGGTAATACCAGCCCCGCGAGTGGACACGACGATTATTGAGCCTAAAGCGTCCGTAGCCGGTTCTGCAAGTCCTCCCTTAAATGGCACGGCTCAACCGTGCCGCGGGGGAGGATACTGCAGAACTAGGGGGCGGGAGAAGCGGGCGGTACTCGGGAGGTAGGGGCAAAATCCTTTAATCTCCCGAGGACCACCAGTGGCGGAGGCGGCCCGCTAGAACGCGCCCGACGGTGAGGGACGAAAGCTGGGGGAGCAAAAGGGATTAGAGACCCCTGTAGTCCCAGCTGTAAACTATGCTGGCTAGGTGTTGGGCGAGGTTAGTCCTCGCCCAGTGCCGCAGGGAAGCCGTTAAGCCAGCCGCTTGGGGAGTACGGCCGCAAGGCTGAAACTTAAAGGAATTGGCGGGGGAGCACCACAAGGGGTGGAGGCTGCGGTTCAATCGGAGTCAACGCCGAAAACCTTACCAGGGGCGACAGCAGGATGAAGGTCAAGCTGAAGACTTTACCAGACGAGCTGAGAGGTGGTGCATGGCCGTCGCCGGCTCGTGCCGTGAGGTGTCCGGTTAAGTCCGGCAACGAGCGAGACCCCCGCGCCCATTTGCTAAGCCGGCTCAATGAGCCGGCTGCACAATGGGCGGACTGCCGGCGTAAGCCGGAGGAAGGTGGGGGCTAGGGCAGGTCCGTATGCCCCGAAACCCCTGGGCTACACGCGGCCTGCAATGGGTGGGACAATGGGTACCGAACCCGAAAGGGGGAGGTAATCCCAGAAACCCACCCTCAGTCGGAATCGTGGGTTGCAACTCACCCACGTGAATCGCGGAATCCCTAGTAATCGCGCGTCACTATCGCGCGGTGAATACGTCCCTGTTCCTTGCACACACCGCCCGCCGCTCCACCCGAGTTGGGCTTGAATGAGGTATGGCCTCGAAAAAGGTCATAACGAATTCAAGCCCGACAAGGGGGGAGAAGGCGTAACAAGGTTGCCGTAGGGGAACCTGCGGCAGGATCACCTCTGAGTTTTTCCTACAATTGATGTGTAATAGGCTCTTTCATGCTCATACTATTATTTATGAGACTTGGGAAAAATTTTCTCAAGTCGAAGCTAAGCTATATAGCAATGAAGCTACTGTATGGTTGCAGGCGATGGAGGCTGGATTTATCTAAGATGAAGCCCCTTGGTGGATGGCTCGGCTGGGCAACCGATGAAGGACGCGGCAAGCAGCGATATGCCAGGGGTAGGTGCAAGCGACCGTTGATCCCTGGGTCTCCGAATGGGTATCCTGGTATTACCTACTTAAAGTAGGTAATACCATTCCTAGGGGTTTATCCCCTAGGAAGGGGAATCCCCCGAACGGAAACATCTTAGTAGGGGGAAGAAGAGAAACCAACAGGGATCCCCTGAGTAGCGGCGAGCGAAAAGGGGGGAGCTCAAATCGAATCCTTCCTAGATGATAGGAAGGAGATGTAAGGTTATTGGGGCTCATTCGACATCCTAACCCGGTTAGCCGAAGTGGGCTGGAATGCCCCACCAGAGAGGGTGATAGTCCCGTAGGTTAAAACCGGGCGGATGGATGAAAATGGGTACCAGAGTACCATACCTTGGTTATGGTATGGGAAGTTGGGAGTATCAACTTCCAAAGCTAAACATTCGCCCAGACCGATAGCGAACCAGTACCGTGAGGGAAAGCTGAAAAGCACCCCGGGAGGGGTGTGAAAAGAGCCTGAAACCAAGGGGTTACAGGCGACATGGCCCGAAAGAAATGATCCTTCTTAAGGGGGTCCTGCGAGAGCAGGAAACTCTTAAGAAGGAAATCAGGGTCATGTCTTACGTCTAGAAACACGGGCCAGGGAGTTCAAGGCTGTGGCAAGTCTAAGGGAGTTTATCCCGTAGGCGTAGGGAAACCGAGTGTCTGTAGTTTACACCTCTACACTGTATTAGCAATGCGAGTTGGATTCATGAAAATTCGTATTGCTAATACAGTGCAAGTGTAAACGAGAGGCAGGGTCCGAAAGGACCTAAGCCACAGCCTTGAGACCAGAAACCAGGCGATCTAGGCCTGGGTAGGGTGAAGCCGGGCGAAAGCCCGGTGGAGGCCCGAATAGGGGTGCTGACGTGCAAATCGCTCCCCTAACCCGGGCCTAGGGGCAATAGACCAATCAAGCCTGGTGATAGCTGGTTCCCCCCGAAGCGGGTCCCAGCCCGGCCCCGCTGGAGATTCGTTAGGGTGTAGAGTACTGATTGCTGGGTAAGGGCCGAAAGGCCCGCTCAGCAGTCAAACTCCGAAGCCCTAACGACCGAAGAAGGTGGGAGACGGGTTTCGCGGGATAAGCCCGCGAGCCGAAAGGGGAACAACCCAGCCTAGGGTTAAGGTCCCTAAGTGTTGGTTAAGTATCAAGCCCAAAGGGCGTCACCGCTCTGAGACAGCCGGGAGGTAGGCTTAGAAGCAGTTAACCTCTAAGGAGTGCGTAACAGCTCACCGGCCGAGAGCGGTGGCCCCGAAAATTGACGGGATTTAAACCAACCACCGAGACCCTAGGGGGCATCCTGATGTGGGGTGCCATCCGGTAGGGGGGCGCTGTAGCAGGGCAGAAGCCTGGGCGTGAGCTCAGGTGGACCTGCTACAGATGCGAATCCTGGCAGTAGTAACAGCGAAGCTGGGTGGAAATCCCAGCCGCCGGAAGGGCCAGGGTTCCTCGGCAATGCGTCGTCAGCCGAGGATTAGCCGCTCCTAAGGGTGGGCTTCACTGCTCCACCCGAAAGGGAAAACGGTTAATATTCCGTTGCTAGGGGTCTACGTTAGTGGTAACACAAGCCATACTCCAGACGGGTAGGGGTAGGGTATGCAGGGCCTTCGCTCTGCTTAACTCCCGAAGTACACGGAGTGTCGTAATGACGAGAAGTGTACGAAGGGAGGAATAGCCCCCTGTATAGGGGGTATACCCGATCCCCTGCCCCCGTGAAAATGGAGTATGGAAGGATGACCCCTAAGCGTACCTAGATCCGACACAGGTGCCCCTGGCTGAGAAGGCCAAGGCGTCTCCGGGTACTCCGGGCCAAGGAACTCGGCAAATTGGCCCCGTACCTTCGGTAGAAGGGGCGCCTGGGCCCTTTAGGGATAACCTAGGGGGCCTAGGTCGCAGTGACAAGGAGGTCCCGACTGTTTAATAAAAACATAGGTCCCCGCGAGCCCGAAAGGGTTTGTACGGGGGCTGAATCCTGGCCACTGGCGGTACGCGAACCCCGGTTTCAACCGGGCTAAGCGCCGCCGAAGGCCGGGAGTAACTCTGACTCTCTTAAGGTAGCCAAATGCCTTGTCGGGTAAGTTCCGACGTGCATGAATGGATCAACGAGGGCCTCACTGTCTCGGCCCGGAGCCGGGTGAACCTGCAACCTGGTGCACAGTCCAGGGACTCCCGACGGGGCGAGAAGACCCCGTGGAGCTTTACTGCAGCCTCAAGCTGTGGTGCTGTCTTTGTTGCGTAGAGTAGACGGGAGACAATGAGATATGCCTTTCGGGGCGTATTGAGTCGTAAGTGAAACACCGTCCAACGAAGATGGTGCCACTAACCCAGCTTTGCTGGGGACACCTTGAGGTGGGCAGTTCGGCTGGGGCGGCACGCCCCTGACAAAGAATCGGGGGCGTCCAAAGGGTGGCTCAGACAGGTCAGGAACCTGTCGTGGAGGACAAGGCCAAATGCCACCCTGACTGGTTCCTCAACTGCACGGGAACCAGCGGTGAAAGCCTGGCCTAGCGAACGCTCATGTCCCCCTTGATGGGGGCTGGGCATGACGGAAAAGCTACCCCGGGAATAACCGGCTCGTCGCGGGCGAGAGTCCACATCGACCCCGCGGATTGGTACCCAGACGTCGTCTCTTCCCATCCTGGGGGTGCAATAGCCCCCAAGGGTAGGGCTGCCCGCCCGTTAAAGGGAACCGTGAGATGGGTTTAGACCGTCGTGAGACAGGTCGGTCTCTACCTGTCGGGAGCGTTGGCCACCTGAGGCTAAGGTGTTGCCAGTACGAGAGGAACGCAACGCCGTTGCCTCTGGTGTAGCGGCTGTCCGAAAGGGCAAGCCGCGCAGCCACGCAACAGAGGATAAGGGCTGAAAGCATCTAAGCCCGAAGCCTCGGCCAAGACTAGGTGGCCATTTCGCCAGTCCAAAAGACTGGCGGACGAGGGCCCCCGCAAAAGACGGGGTTGATAGGGTGGGGGTGTAAGCGCCAAGACCGAAAGGTCGAGGCGTTCAGCCCGCCACTACTAATAGCCCGAGTTAGATAAATCCAGCTTCCGCTAATTGCAACCATACAGTAGCTTCATTGCTATATAGCTTTTTCTTAAAATTTATATTCTTTTAATTAAAATTCTTCTTATGCTAAAAAAAGTACTAGTAACAGGAGGAGCAGGATTTATAGGAAGCCATGTTGTAGATAGATTAAATGAAAAAGGATACGAAGTAGAAGTTATTGACGATTTGTCTGCAGGAAGAAAGGAAAATTTACCACAAAATGTTAAGTTAAAAATAAAACAGGTAAAAGACTTAGTAGCAGAAGATATAAAAAACTTTGATATAATAATTCACTGTGCAGCCCAAGTTTCTACATTTTATTCAGTAGATTATCCTGAAGAGGATTTTAACAGGAATGCTTTGTCTACTTTCCATCTTTTTGAGTTATGTAGAAAATATAATGATAATGCAGTAATAATTTATACAAGCAGTAGAAGTGTTCATGGGAACATTCCTGAGCCACTTAATGCTGAGGAAAATTTTTCTTATAATCCTTCAACTTTTTATAATGTACATAAGATCTATGGTGAGATGTTATGCAAAATTTATAAAGAATTATATGGCATGAAATTTGTAATTTTAAGACCAAGCAATGTTTATGGACCAAGACAACCATATTGGATGGGAGGATGGTATAATTTTATAGCCTATTGGATTAAGTTAGCATTGGAAAATAAACCTATACCTATCTATGGAAATGGAACACAAATTAGAGATTATACTTACGTAGAAGATACAGCAAGAGCATATGCACTTGCTATCGAAAATCCTAAAGCTATAGGCGAGACCTTTTTATTACCTACAGGGAGAGGTGTATCTTTGAATGAATTAGCGGATCTGATAATAAAATTGACAAACTCTAGATCGGCTAAGCAATATTTGCCTCCCAGAAAGGGAGATATTCAAAGATTTGTAGGAAGCTATAAAAAAGCTAAAGAAATTTTAGGTTGGGAACCAAAAGTTACTTTAGAAGAAGGATTAAAAAAAGAAATAGAATGGGTTAAAGAAGATTTAAAAATTAGAGCTCATGCAATATAAAGGTCCTATAATTAGAAAAAATTATAGATTTTTCATACATTTTTGTTTTCCATTCATCTTTTAATTTTTCACCATAATCTGTAAGAACGAAACCGTTATACAGCATTTCATAATATAACACAATCAAAGCATTTTTTACTTTTTTATCTTCAAAAAAATATAAATAAGAATCATAAGGATTAACTGATAAACCAAAATAAGATAATGCATAGGAAGCTTTAACGTCTCCTATTATTACATTATTAGCATAATATTCTTTAAGCCAGTTAAATGCTTCGATTTCTTCTTTGCTATATAACCATTGATATCCTGTATAATTTAATTTTAAGGGGTAAATGAAATAAATTTGTGTTAGGAATAATAAAATAATTAACATAGAAAAAACTGTTGTCAGTTTCTTATTTTTTATTAAATATAGGCTTATCAATAAGAAAGTGGAAGGAAATAGGAAATCTAATAATCGTTTTGATAATGTTATGCTAAGTAAGTAATTTGCGCCGAAAAAAGCATATAAGTAAAATGCAAAAATCGCTGCGGGCCATGTTAATAAAAATAATTTCATTATTGAATATTCATTTAATTTAATATGTTTGTAGGCTAATAATATAAAAAAAATTAATATTATATAACTTATTGAAGATATTAAAAAATAAGTTGAATAAATATAATTATAAGGAAAAATATTGAAAAATAGATTTAAAATATATAAAAAAATAAAGGAGAAAAATATAATAAAAATTTTGTTACTCACTTTTGAATTGATATTGATTATCTTAGTTTTTACAAATATTAATAAAATAAATGCTTGATAAGATAAAAATATCAATATATCTGAAAAGCTTAAAAAAGAAAAAACTTCTCTATTTACATAAAAATTATAATAAAGAAGTATAAAAAAAGTAAATAAAGCAAAGCTAATGATAATTCCTTTGTTTATTTTCTTCGCATATGCAATGGAATAAACTAAATAACAAGTAAGAAAGAATAGCAGGACTATGTAAAATACAGCTAAAGTAAAATGATGGGAAATTAACAAAACAATTGAAGAAATAAAAAATGGTATTATATACTTTTTGTTTTTAAATATTAATAAGAAGCATAATAAAGAGAAAATGAAGAAGGGATAGGAGAATGTTTCTTTTGTTATTCCTGAAGTAAAGTAAATATTATATGTATAATTTGCTAAAAACAATGATGCTAAAAAAGCTGTTAAATTATTTTTTGTTAATTTTAAAGATAAAGTAAAAAGTAATAAAGGACTTATGGAAGCTATTAGAGGAAAGCCTAACCTCATAGCATCCTTTATTTCTACTCCAAAAATTATAGAAATTAAAATACCAAAAATTTGGCTTAAGGGCCAATTGATGTTATAATTATCAATATTTTCAATGCTACGATCTATATGCCCTAGTTTTATTCCTATTTCTGCATTCTTTATTAATTGCCATGCGTCAACTGAAACTGGCTGGCCTGTTGCTAAAGTAAAATATAATCTTGTTATTATGGAATTTATTATTATTAGGAGTAAACAAATGATTGTCTTATTCATACTTTGTGGCTAGTGAGTAAATTACTGTTAAAGCTATTAATAGAATATATATTATGAGAAAATGATTTAAATCTAAACCTAAATTTATAGAATAATTAAATAATGTTAGATTAGTTAAATATTGAATATAATCTTTTATATAAATAAACATTAATAAAACAATTAAAAATGATATATTGAATAGAACTAAAAGATAAACTAAAAAAATATAAACTATTTTATTTTTAGGCCATCCTAATTTAAAAAATATATCTGCTTCCTTTTCTTTTTCATTAAAAAAGAACTTTACAATGTTTCTCAATATTAAACTAAATAGAAAAATTATAACAATTATTAACCCTGTTATAACATTTTCATTTATTTTTAATCTATTTACTATAATATTTTCTAACCCTCTTTCGCTTTTTACTACTTTTACAGGCGGTGAAGAACCTGTTCTGCTGGCTAAATAGTAAATTAAGTTATCTATTGTAGATTTAGGCTTTTCTTCGGTTACATTTTTAGAATTAATAATTTTGTTTATTTCTTCCATATTTGTTTCTTTATAATCTATTTTAACTCTAAAAAAGGATACATAATCTGAGGTATAACCATTTAACCAGGATGCTACAAATAAAGGAACCAATATTTCTTCATCTAATATTGTATTAGTTTTAAATTTTCCAACGATTTTTATTTCTAAAATTTTGTTACTTAAAGAAGCATGTAATAATAAGGATTGGTTAACCTGTAAATTTAGTTTTTCAGATAATTTTTTTCCTACTATACCAACTGTCCCATCTTTAACGTTCAAATTTCTACCTTCCAAAATTTCGATTTTTTGAAGTTTTGAAAAAAGGGTAACATCTATTCCTCGTACTATTATTATGTTATCATTATATTGTGTTAAAGAAACTATTTCTGGACTTACTGCTAAAACTCCTTTAATTTCGACTATCTTATCATATAAATTTATTGGCAAACTACTAGTTATTGGCGAAGCAGCATTCGAATTATAAATCAGTATGGTATCTTCGGTAGAAAAAACTTTAAGGGAAAAATAATATGTGTTTAAAAATATTGCAGAAGTTATTAGTGCAATATAAAAAATTAAGCTGAAGAATAAAATGAATATTAAAATTTTTCTGTTTTTAAAAAGTAACAATATCATTTTAAAATATCTTTAATAGAACCTCTGCTTATTATAATCATTCCAATAAAATATCCTAAAAACAGGAAGATAAAATAAGTTGTTGACAAGTTTAAAATTTTTGCGATATCTAAAATAAGTTCTATCCTAAAGTTTGTAATTCCTGAGATAACAGTTAACATTGAAGATGCTATTACTGTACTTAAAACTATTCCAACAATTGTGCTTAAGAAAGATAAGATAATAGAAATAATTAAAAATAATATTAGTCTTTTTCTTATGTCAAGTCCTAAAGCGACAAAAATTCCTATATCGTATTTAAAATTTTTAGAATTAGCGAGCATGAAGGAAAAACCTGCTAAAAAAGAGATCAAGTAAATTAGGTTAATCCATGTCAAAATTATTTTAATTGGTTCTTCAGATATTTTTTCTATTGTTTTGGAAGGATCATTATAAACTATTTTTATTTTTTGTTTCAAATTTTCTTCAAGTTTCTTCTCCAATTCATTCGATTTTTTTTCTTTTAAGAAAATTTCATAATAGCTTACTTTATTCTTGTAAATTCCTTTAAGCCATAATGATTTTAGATTGATAAGTAAAGCGTAATCATCTTCGTTATTCGAATAATGTATTGAAACAACTTTAAATTCATACCTAGAATTATTAATTTTGATTTCTACTGTTTCTCCAATTGTTATATTGAATAGTTTTGCGAATAAGCTCCCAATTGATGTTGTATTTTGAGAAGTAAATTTATTTTCATCTATATTCTGAACATTTTTTGTTTTAATGTACTCATTTGTTATTCCTTTTATTGTTATTTCATGTTCAAGATAATATCCTTTAATAACTAAAACAGGTAATACGGCTTGTGCATTTTCTAGGGTTATATTCACAAAATCTAATTTTGAATCAAAGAAAGCACTAGAGTTTTGGCTAACCGCATAAACATTGTTTGTTTCAACAAGCTTTAATATTCCAATTAAATTATTTTCTAAACTTGTAACTATTAAAAGAGGAATTAAAAGTAAAGATAAAAATAATCCGCAAAGAATTATTGTGGTAAATGTTTGATTTTTTCGATCTAAAAGCTTGTTTATAACTAGTTCAAAGTAATCAATAAGTTTCAAGTTTGAACTTCAAACCACATTTGCAGCCATGCAACCTTTCTTCCTTGAATAGAATCCCAGCCAAGAATAAATTTACCGTTATTATATGTCCATAATTCGATAACGAATCTAAAGGAATCTTTTGAACCTATGTCATTTACTGGTATTTTTGTGCCATTCCAATCTAAAGTTAAATAATATAAATCGTGTATTTTTTCTATTTTAACAATTTTCCATGTTAATTTAATAACCCATTTTTCATCAGGTAATAAAACTTTAGTTATTTCTTGTATAACAGGCATTTCTGCAGGCTCAAATTTGCTATCGTTAACCGTTTTCGTAGTACTGTTTCCTAGTTTAAATTTGATAAGAACTAGGGAAGGTTTTCTGACATAATTTTCTATAATAATGTACCATGTAACGTTAGTATTTAGAGGTACAGTTCTATTATTTTCGTAAGGATAATACTTATCGGCAGTTTTCTCTCTTCCTAAAATATACATTTGAAAATATTCTTCATCTATTCTAGGTGTAGTTACAGCATATGCAATAGATAGGTAAATTATCAAAGAAACCAATAATACAGTTAAAAATTCTGCTTTAAAGTATTTTTTATTCATTCTCTTCCCTCTTTAAAATAATACAATTTTTTAATTTCCTAAATCTCCAATAATCATAAAATTTAAACATTAGTATTGAAGAAAAATAAGTGATTATTGATGAAATTACTGCTATAGAATATGCCATTATTTTAAAGTTCTGATCTTTAATATTAGCTTCTTCTAAAAGTTTATTTGTCATTTTCTCAGCTTCATTTAGTAATTTTTCAGCATTTTCAAAATAACCTTGAGCTTCTTCCAATTTTTCTTCTTCCTTTAATTTTTTCCCTTTTTCTATGTTTAATAATGCTTCATTTATTAGATTGGTTACATTATTTAATCTTTCATCTCTGATTCCTTTATAATAAATTTCATTTAATTTTTTAACAATATTTTCAATTTTACTGTAATAATAATTTTCATTGATATTTATTGAATTAATTTGATTTGAAGAAAAAAATAAAATTATTATGCTTAATAAAATAATTAGTAATGTTTTATTTTTCATAAATATTTTTATAAACTTTATATTTAACAATTAAACAAGTTATGGCAAAAATTAATATAAAAATTGTTAATGTAAACATTATAGGTTCAAGCCTTAAAAGCCATGGTGAATAATTTAATAAAAGTCCTAACAATGGAACTACTCCAATGCTTGTACCTATATGAAATCCAAATCTTTCAAGAGCTTCTAGTTCACTTCTAGATGGAAATAACGCTTCGATTACAGTAAAACCAGGTAAATAAGCTATAAATATAGCTGAAAAAATCCATCTAAAGATATTATAAGGATATACATTTGGGATAACAAAAACAAATAAATTAACAAGAATGACTACTAAAATTGTTAAATAAAACCAAAGAGTATAACTTAAATCTTTTAAATATTCAATGAAACTGGTTTGTTTAGGCAAATAAGTTTCAATTGCTATTTTTTCATCATCTTCCAATTTATTTAAGGCCTTAATTATTTCTTCTTTATTATTAAAATGATTCAATAATTCATTAAAAGTAACTTTGCCCTTTTTTTCGATTAGTCTAATTATTTCTTTTTCTAAATTCATAGAATATCTTTAACTTATTCGTTTAAAAATTTTTACCTTTTCCTAGGGTATACATCTTTGGAGAGGTTTTGTTTTTAAATACATTTCTTGTATCAAGTATAAGCTTAGCTTCATTAAATATAAGTTCATAATTAATATTGTCATGATCAGTAAAGATTGCTACTAAATCATGATTTTTAATATTTTCGCTGTTTAACTCGATACTTCTTGCTTGATAATTATCAATTTTTATGCTTGGAACATAAGGATCATGGTAAGAGATTTTAATATCTAAATCTAAAAGCAATTTTATTACTTTTAAAGCAGCACTTTCTCTTATATCATTAGTATTCTTTTTATAGCTTACACCAATTATCAATATTCGAGAATTTTTGGCTGCAATTCCATTTTTGTTAAGTATTTCTAATATTTTATTGTAAATAAAATAAGGCATTTCATCGTTAACTTTGACTGCGGTTTCTATAAATTCTAATAGATAGCTATGTTTCTTAGCCCACCACAATAATATTTGCGGATCTTTTGGTATGCAGGAACCACCAGCTCCTGGTCCTGGATAAAATGCCATGAAACCAAAGGGCTTAGTTTTAGCTAAATCTATAACTTCCCAAACATTTATATTGGCTTTTTCACATAATATCGCTATTTGGTAAATTAAAGAGATATTGACCAGTCTAAATAAATTCTCCAAAAGTTTTGTCATTTCTGCAACTTTGGTAGAGGATGCTCTATAGACAGGTGCTTTAATTATTTTTTTATAAAATTCTTCAGCTATATTAGCACAAGTTTCGGTTAAACCAGCTACTATCTTAGGTATCTCTTTAAACTTTTTACTGCTTCCTGGATCTATTCTTTCAGGGGAATATGCTACAAAAACGTCTTCGCCTATTTTATATCCTTGTTTAGATAATCTTTCTCCTATTATTTCTTCTGTCGCTCCTGGATAAACTGTGCTTTCTAATATTATTAGTTTACCTTTTAAATCGTATTTTAGCATTTCTTCTACAGCTATTTCTAAATACTTAAAGTTCGGTATTTTGTATTCATTTAACGGAGTATTTACTGCAATTATTATTATATCTGCTTCTTTAACTAAGTTATAACTTGTTGAGACACTAAAAGTTCCATTTTTAATTAATTGCTTTATTATCTGATCAGAAATTCCATGAATGTAACTAATACCTTCATTTAATAGTTTTATTTTATTTTCATCGATATCTATGCCAAAGGTAATGAAACCATCTTCAGCAATCTCGATTGCAATTGTTAAACCTACATATCCTAAACCAATTATGCAAACCTTAGCTTCTTTGTTTTGTATTTTATTTATTATTTTATTAGCATATTGCATAAATACAAATCAAAAGAATAATAAATAAAATTTAAGAAGTAGGAAGAAAGAAACTAAGGCGGTAAAAATATAACTACATGCTCATTTTCGTAAACCTTTCTAAAACCAGCTATTTCATACTCCAAAACAAGGTCTAACTTTTCAGTGGAATTATCATGTTGGAAATAATACTCCCCTTTACTTATAACAACGATAAATTTACCTGTATAATTTAGGTCTTGCGGTTTAAAAATTCCAGATACAACTTTAATATTATAATAAAAAGTAAGATAATCCATTGTTGCAGCGGTACTTATCACTGTATAATCACTAAAATTCTCTTTTATATAATTCATAGCACCAAACATGGCATTCTCGTAACTATTAAATGCATTTAAAACACTAACTTGATATCCAAACTTTACTCCCATGGACATTCCTGTAGAAATAGAAACTATAATTAAAAGAATTAAAGCTAATGCGTATATTGGTTTTTTAAAAAGTTTGATATTAGAAATAAAATCAGAAAATTTATCAAATGCTTTATATATAAAAAATGATAATAATATAACAGTTGGTAAGTATAATTGATATGAAAATCTATAATATTGTCCAAAAAATATGTTAGACAAAATTAAAATAACAAAAAACCAAATCAAATTAAAAGATATATATTTTTCTTTATAAAATTTGAATGAAATAAACGGAATAATAAGCAAAGGATATAATAATAAAAAATGTTGTGAAGCAATTGAAATATAAGGTATTAAAAATCTAAAATAATTATTAATTATATATGAAATTGAATCTCCTGTTGAGCTTCCTGGTGTTATAACTACAAAACCTGCCCCTCCTAATGCATATTGGAAGAAATAGACCAATAAAGGTAAATTCTCGAATTTGATTAACGTAAAACCTAATATAACTAATATTAAAAATGGTGTTATTACACACAATGCATTTTTAATTTGGATTTTGAATACTTTTATCCTAAAAGATAGTAAAAAATAAACTAGTAGAGCTATAAATAAAAGTCCTACGCTTATATTCATTGTTAAAGTAGCCAATGTTAATACAATTAAGAAAAAGTAACTCTTCAAGTTTTCTTCTTTTAAATAAAAAATGAGATATATTAAGGCAAAACTTAAAAAGTTTGCTAACATGTTTGCGAATAAACCGCTAACAAAATATGCTGAAAAATTTACGAAAATAATTGTATTAAAACATAATAAGGCAATTAATGCCCATTTTTTATTTTTAGTCGAAACTAATGTAGCTGAATATATCATTAAGCCTGTTAAAATATCAAAATAAGCTGTCAAATATCTAATTGACATAAATGAAAAAGGAATATCTAAAGGAAAAGAAACTAAAAATAAAGCAGGAATAAAGATCGATTGTCTAATTGTATAATAGAAAAAAATGTCTCCTTCATAAAGAATCCTATAATGGTAAACATAAGCGAGAGGATCTCCACTTGGCGTTAATGAAAAATAGGGTTCAGAATAAAAATATAAAATATAATAAGAAATAGGAACCAACAAAAAGATTAAAGCTAATAATTGATATTTATCAAAAATTAATTTAACTTTTAATTTTAAAAAATATTTTAATATAAAAATTATAATTATAAAAATTAATATTAAAACATAAATTATGTAAATATTAATTATTATTTTTATGAATAATAATATTGAAGTAATAAAAGCTAAAGTTGCTATACTTAAAGCTTGAGACAACGAATAAAATTCTATTATTGTTATTTCTTTTCTATTAAATAATATCAAAGAGAGAATTATTCCTGGTAAAATTAAGATAAGAATTGATAAAATTATTTTCTCTATCATAATATCGTTGGGTAAAGCATTTCTAAAGTTTCTAAAGCTTTTTCTAAATTTGTAATAGGAGTTTCGTTATTTTTTATTGTTTCTAAGAAATATCTTATTTCTTTTTCTAATGGTTCGTATTTCTCTAAAGGTATAGCTTCTCCTATTTCCTTTTCCTCAATCCTTTTAATAACTTCGAAATTAACTTGCTTTATCATTTCTTTAGGTAAAAATCTTAGACTCTTTTTTTCATCTAAAAAATTTATCTGGGCTATTTTTTCTTCACCAATAACTATAGCTAATCTTATTTTTTCCTCGCTTAACCAAGTTGCAGAAGCTATTAATTTTACATTACTTTGAGATATAGCTTCTATTGAAACAAAATCGATTTGTGTTTCTCTAAAAAAAGGATGTTTAATTACACTTTTAACATAAAACTTTTCCCATTCAAGTAAGTATCTTGCAAATGTCAAGTCATGAACAAGCAAATCTTCATTCACACCAACATCTGTAAATCTATATGGATATTTCCCAAATCTTATAGTTAAGATAGCTTTTATTTTACCAAGTTTATTTAAATTTTTCTTTAAAGCCATTGTAGCAGGATCGTAGCAAATAATATCAGCAGACATTACTCTCGCATTTTTTTCCTTTGCTAAATTTAATAGTTCATAACCTTCTCTTAAATAAGCTAATGGCACTATAGGTTTTTCTATTAGAATGTTACTTATACCCATTTGAATGCATTGTTTAGCTACTTTTGCACTTTGTTGAGCAGGTGTTACTATACACACTGCATTTAAATCCTCTTTTTCGATCATTTCCTTATAATCTTGATAAAACTTTGCATAATTTTCTGCTTCAAATTTTAAGTTTGGATTTAAATCTGAAACAGAAGAAAAAACACACAAATTTTCATTATTTAATTTTTTTAATATTCTTGCATAATTTCTACCCATTGTCCCAAAACCAATAAGTCCTACTTTTATCATTGTTTAAAATACTCGTTAATACTATTTACTATATAATTAACTTCTTCTTCTTTAAGAAAAGGATGAATAGGTAAAGATAATACAGTTTTGCAAGCTTCTTCAGTATTAGGCAAATTATATGTAGAAAAGTCTTTGTAAGATTTTTGTAAATGTATAGGTAAAGGGTAATGAATGATAGTTTCAATACCTTTCTTATTTAAATAATCTTGAAGCTCATCTCTTCTTTTTGTAGCTATAACAAAATAACCATAGGAGTGAACTACATGGTTAGGTTCTTCTTGAAGAACTACATTATTTGTTAATCCTTCTCGATAAATTTTAGCTATCTTTCTTCTTGCTTTTATAAAATCATCTAAATACTTTAACTTTACTCTTAATATTGCAGCTTGTATTTCATCTAATCTGCTATTGTAACCTACTATTTCATGATAATACTTAACCTTTTGTCCATAATTTCTTAACATTCTTATTTTCTCGTTAAACTCTTCAATATTTGTGGTAATAATTCCGCCATCACCATATGCTCCAAGGATTTTTGCTGGATAGAGACTAAAACATGCTATATGTCCAAAGTTTCCTACTTTTTTATTTTTATATAATGCACCATGAGCATGACTGCAATCTTCTATAATCCATAGTCCTTTTGATTCGGCTATTTCAATAATTTCTTCTATCTCCGCTGGTAGACCATACATATGGTTAACTATTATTGCTTTAGTTTTTTCATTTATTGCTTCTTTAATTTTCTTAACATCTAAATTATAACTTCGTTTATCAATATCACAAAAAACTGGTTTAAGTCCATTTCTTATTACACTATCAGCTACCGCTATGAAAGTAAAAGATTGCAATATAACTTCACTTCCCTTAGGTAAATTTAAGCAATGCAAAGCTAAGACTAAAGCATCAGTTCCAGAAGCTACACCTATGGCATATTTACATCCTATATAGCTAGCAAATTCTTTCTCAAATGCTTCCACATTTGGACCTAAAATAAAGCGGCCGCTAAGAAGTACTTCTTCTAAGGCTTTATCTATTTCTTTTTTTAAAAAGAGATATTCTGATCTTAGATCAAGAAAAGGTATTTTGATTTTTTCCATATATATTATGGTTTTATACTTTTAAATTCTCCTTCTTTTACAAGAACAGGGCCTGCATCTGGTAATCTGATCCAATAATAACCTTCTTCTACAGCATTATATTTTTTAACTGGAGGTATTTTTTCATTAAAAGCTAACTTAATGTAAATCCAAGGCATATTACAACCTAAATGAGAATAAAAGTCGTTTGTTGTAAAAAATCTACCCGCATTTATTTCTGTAATACAAGGTATTCCTTCTTTATTGCATTTCATATCAACACAAAAAATGCCATTTGGTTTTTCATCTATGGCTTTTATTGCTTCAGTAGCAATCTTGTTAACTTCTTCATTATGTACTGTAACTGCAACAGAAGGAGTTGAAGTTTGACCACTAGGTGTTATATTTCCAAAAAGATATTCCAATCTTCTTCTAGCTTGGGAAACTATAAGCTCCCCATTTTTCCATAAACTTTGAAAGGCATATTCTTCTCCTGGTAAAAACTCACAAATCATAAAATCTTTTAAATCTAGACTTTCTTTATGCTTCCAATAATCTATCCATGCTTCTATTTGAAATGGATTATATGCTGGTAAAGAAGCTTTGGATCCCGCTCCTCTTCTAGCTCTAATCCAAACCTTTCCTTCTTTATCTTTTAACTCTTCATAATACTTTTTAATGTCTTCCTTATTTTCTATCATGTAAGTTTTAGCTACAGGTATCCCTTTTTTCTCTAGTAATTTATTCGTTTTAATTTTATCTTGACATATTTCTATTGTTTCATGCTTGGGTAAAAAAGTTCTAGCTTTAATTTTATCTCTGTTTTTAGATAAAACAAAAACTTCAATGTCTGGCTGAGCATGAACAAAATCTATGTTTTCTTTTTCTATTATTTTGTTAATTGTTTCAATGTAATTTGGGCTTGTTGCTCTTTCTACAAAATAAGTTTTATCAGCTTGAACAAGTTCTAAATGATATTTATTTATATCTGTAGCTACAATGTAAAACTTCTCAGGAGAAATTCTTAAAGATTTAATAAAATTTATTCCGGCGGAACCTCCTGCTCCTAATACTAATACTCGTTTCATTAGCTTAACTTAATAAATATTCTCCCAATTGCACCCTTATTTTTTAATTTATTATATGCTTCATTTACTTCTTCTAAATTTATTATAGAATCTATTATTGGTTTTATTTTACCTTTTGAAGCTAATCTCAATGCTTCGGTAACTTCTTTTTTTCTTGAACTTAAACTCCCTAATATTCCAACTTCTCTTAATATTAAAGGTCCAAGACTAACTTGAACTGGTTGTGGATTGACGTTTCCTATAAGCACCACATTGCCACCCCATTTAACACTTCTCAAACTTTGTTCAAAAGTAGGTTGGCCTACAGCTTCTACTACAACATCTACACCTTCACCATCTGTTAATTTTTTAACTTCTTCGCTAAAACCATTTTTAGCTACTATTATGTGGTCAGCATTGAGCTCTTTAATTTTATTAACTTTCCATTCTGAACTTGTTACTGCTATAACTTTTGCTTCCAATGCTTTAGCTATTTGTATAGCATGTATTCCAACTCCTCCTCCTGCACCTGTTACTAAAACCCAATTATCTTTTTTAACTTTAGCTCTATATTTTAAAGCGTGAATAAGCATTCCAGTTAAACATGCAGCGATTACACCGTTTTCTATATTAACTTTTCTAGGTATTTTAACTAAACTATTAACATGTACTTTCACGTATTTAGAATAGCCGCCGTTAACATCTTCTCCATAAGTAAGTTTATTTCTGCATAAATTCTCTAAGCCTAATTTGCAATTTTTACATTGTCCACAAGGAATATATATTAAAGATGCTACTTGGTCTCCTACTTTAAATCGTTGAACATTTTCTCCTACTTCGATTATCTTTCCAGCAATTTCATGTCCAGGTATTATAGGCAATTTTACTCTTGGAAACCAACCTTCGTAAGTTAAAATATCTCTGTAGCATATACCTGTGAATTCTTGTTCAATTACTACTTCAAAAGGACCTGGTTTAGGCACATCTGTCTCCTTAACTATTAAAGGTTTTTTTATTTCATTTAAAAAGGCAGCTTTCATAATTTTAAATTAGCTAATTAATTATATTAATTATTTAAATAAAGATGATTTTACTTTATTTTAAGAATTTTAAAACATGTTTTTGGTATGTAGCTTTTTATTATAGCACTATTTTAAAACTTCTTCATATATTTCAACTGTTTGTTTAGCTATCTTATCCCAATCTAGAAATTGTTCTGCAAATCTTCTAGCATTAATAGCAAGCTTTTTTCTTAATCCATCGTCTTCATATAATCTAAGTATTGCATTTGCAAGCTCATTGATACTTCCTGGTTTAATTAAAATTCCATTATAGCCATCTTTAATTATTTCTTTTATCACTGGAGTATCGCTAGTTATTATTGCTTTTCCTGATGCTAGAGCTCTATGCAGTGGACCACTAGGATGCATTCCTCCAAGGTAGGGCAAAACAAATATATCGGCGGAAGCTAGACAAGATGGTAGCATTTCGTAAGGGATATAATCAGTGAATATAATTTTTTCTTTCTTTTTTGATGCAATTTTCTTTAAATTTTCTAAATATTTCAAATTTTTAGTACTTCCTGCAATTACCAATTTTGCATCAGGCATTTTATGAGAGATCTTCAAGAAAGCTTTTATTAATAAATCATGACCTTTTCCTGGTCCTATAAAGCCGAATATCATTATTACAAAATTATCTTCCAAATTAAACAAAGATCTAAAAGGTTTTGAATCTACATTTGGGTTAAAACGAACAATATCTGCTCCATGATGCATTACTCTTACTTTTTCTGGTTTTATTTTATAATAGCTAATTAATAGCTTAGCAATTTCCTTTGATAATGTAATTATGATATTTGATCTCAAATAAACATTCAAAACAAAAAGTAAATAATGAAATTGTCTTAAAGTTAATACTTCATGAATTGTGCTAACTAATTTTTCTTTAGTTAATAAAGGAAAAAGATAAAAGTTTCTAGGGAAAGTAAAAGAAGCTGTTTGAAAATGAACAACATTGTATCCTTTTTCTTTACAAAGAAATTTAATATATTTTTGAACATCGTAAAAAATGAGTTTATTTCTATCTAAAACTCTATAGACATTTTCATCGTTATGTCCATCTTTATAAGTTAAAACTCCTACAT